>Ga0180437_10001729_pt1 | contig 36803 bp, 62 predicted proteins | sample SS_ome_4_FD_132410 | JGI IMG/M metagenome (GOLD analysis project Ga0180437, IMG submission 132410) | Hypersaline lake sediment archaeal communities from the Salton Sea, California, USA - SS_3_D_1 metaG | ecosystem: Environmental > Aquatic > Non-marine Saline and Alkaline > Hypersaline >...
AGTTGATGATAACCCATGAAAAATTTCCGAGGCACAGAGTTCCGAGTTGGAGACCAAGTTTGCCTAAGTGCTGCAGCCGCAGACCGCCCCTCATACAGAGTAGTTGCGAGAATTGAATTGTTCTTGAACCAAGACTCGATCCCGGGTGGAGTTCGTGTTGCACCATCGTTGGAAGGTTTCCGATACTGGAATGTCAGTGATCTCGTCTTTGCACGTGGCGTTCCTCGCCGAAAACGTAAACCTCTATTCTAAGGAGACAATTGTGATACCTGAAGAAGTACGTGAATCGAGCAAATACAAATCGCCCTATGCTGGTGGCGGCCTCTGCGCCGTCGCTGCCGGGGTGTTGGTGATGATTGTGATCGTTGGCATCTTGTCAGAGTTCTTGGGATGGTCGGAAGTCGGCATGCCTAAACGTATGAGTCTTGGGGAAGTGTTCGGAATTCCAGGCTGCTGGCTCGCCGTTTGTGGGGGACCCCTTCTTTTTCTTGCAGTTGTTTCAAAAGTCACAAGGTCCCTTTCTGACCTGGAAGAAGATACTGAAGGTGACCAACCTGGAAGCGGACGAATGAGCCCAGAAGAGTCGCGAAAAGCCAAAGGGATAGCTACTTTTTGGTGGATGGAATGAAAGGAGCACGTAGTGACAAAGACAATTAGCGTTGACATCCCCATGAGTATTGATGACTACAACGAATTCGCCAATAGGCCATCTTTCAAAATCTTGGCTGATGTAATCTACGAATTTCCTGTTCTCGAAGGACAAGAGAAAAAGCTGAAAGTTAAGGCAATAAAGTTTCACTCTGCAACAGGGATTACGTCAGTTGAATTGGAGCGATTGGAGCAAATAGAAAATGAGTAACAAAAATATCGCGGTACACCCCGAACTGGTGAAAGCCCAAAAGAAAACAAAAGCGAAACGGCGTCGGCGTGGTCAATTTGGGGGCGGAAGCAGTAGCTCTAAAAGCCAGCTTCCTGAAGTTTTGTACGGGCCGCGTATCGTGCAACTAGTCGGCAGGGGTACGAAACCTAGAGAGGCCTTCATCAACTTGCTCCCCATTCCAGGCGGAAACTCGACTTGTAAGCACATGTTTGTTCCCTTCAAAGAGTTGAGACCACAGTCTAAAGACAAGTATCCTGAAGATTTTGATTACGACGCTCTAGTAGAACTTTTGTCTTAGTTCAAAACCGAGAAACAAAAAAAACGGCCGGAAGCACATGCTCTCGGCCTTTTTTTTTGTCTTAGGAGTATCGGCGGTTACGCAAGCAGCATCTTGTATGCAAAACCAGCCACGAGGAAATTTGCAATCCATTCCAGCAGAGTGTTTGCGGCATTATGCCATTTCTCAGGAATGAATGCTTCGAAGACCGCTTTCAAAATAGCGGTAGCAACCACCGCGATCGCAACAGAAACGGCCTGGAGCGGTAGCTCTGGAAATTCAAATCCGATCAGACTCGACAGCCACTCCACAACCCAAATCATGGCAGCAAGGATACCTGCGGCAGCCCAAGCTGTCAGTTTTTCCGGGATGTCGATAACTCGACGCATAAACGATTTCATTTGTGCCTCCTTTCATGAGGATGATTTGTATGCTTCTCAATTATAACACTTTTTAGCGTAGGTTTTATCTAAGAACTTAGTCGCAAAACAAAGTTCTTGACTTCCAAACCTTGCACATGCAAATTCAGCGGGGTATCGCATGATTCCAACGAGGTCTACAGCTGGTGTGATATACAAAATATCAACTTCATCTCCTGGATAGAGGGAAAACATTTTATGTGACCAAAGCGTAGGAGCACTCCGGACACTCGTTTTCATTTCGATACAGTATCTTACATCTTCCACGGTGCTAGCTCCCGCAAGCTTCCTGGCCTCACCTGAATAGTTGTTAGTTGTGTTACCGCTAGTGACTGCGGTCACTGGGCCTTCTAACCACATCGTTTCACTACAACCGCGCGGACAACTGAAATAATTGTCGACTACGAAGATGTCAAGTGGGTTCGCTGTAAAGAAGGAAATGGGGCAGTAACCAGTGTCATGACAAATCCAAGTGTTGTCTATGAACGTGATGTTTCGAGGAGTGCGATCAGGATCTTCGTTTGTCATAATGAAGAATTGGTTAGAGCCGTGAGGACGATCGAGTTCGCATACATTCCCCTCAATGAGCAAATTAGTAGCAGGCTTCACCCCTGGCATTGGCTCCCAATCCCACGTCATGAAGCAGTCGACGTGTTGATCGATCGTGGGCCAGTTGCGATCGTCATGGATGTCATGACACCTATTTCCACGGATGACATTTCCTTCGCCCCAAATCCACATACAGTCTTCAGCAAGCCCGTAAATTTCGTTATCTTCTATGATCGCGTGATTGCCGTAGACACGAATCCCAGTCTTGAAGTTGGGGTTGGTTATCTTGCACCCCCTTACCGTGACATAATCACCTTCGATAATGAGAGGTGGGATTACGTCACCATCTTTACACTCTAACTTGGAGTGGTCTTCAGTGATGCGAACGAATTCGACATTCTCAGGGATTGCGAGGCGTGTGCACCCAGTCAAGAACAGTACTAAAAGGACAAATAGTATACTACTTTTTCGTATGCCCATTTATTCCTGCCCGAATGCCACGTTCAACGGCTCGCTCAAGCCCTTCGTTGACTTCATTAGCCAACTTCAAAGTTTGGGCATGAGATTCTTCAAGAATCTTGTCGACCACATCTTTCGGCATAATGAGGCCTTTCATGAAAGTGTAAAGAAGAACCAACAAAACTCCAGGGGTTCCTAAGTTCCCTATGATTTCTGTGATTGCAACAATTGAAATTTCATCCATACGTACTCCTTATCGTTTCCGCGGCGGTGGCGGTGGTGTGGGGTATGATGCGTCTGGACACGAAGCCCATACAACAATCGAGTTCACATAGATTTCGGGTAACGATCCGTCAGGGCAAACTAAAGATGTTTGTCCATCTGGCAATTCGTGCAAATCTGGAGGTGCGATTGCTGAGACTACGCTGGCGGCGGCGACTACAAGGATCAGAGCCAACATGACAGCACTTACGAATTTTTGTTTCATTTTATCCTCCTTTCTATCCAATTTTTATTACTCTGAGGCAAGAGCCCCTCTTGATCGTTACGTCTTTGGAAAGTCCAGTCGAATTGAGATGGCCCCATCTAAACTGCATATTTCCAGAGCCGCTTGCCTGCGTGTAAAAAGCTCCTGAAAACTTTACGGCGTGTGTTATCCCACTTTTCAAACCCATCGTTTGCTGAGTAGCTATTGTGGTGGCACTATTTGCAGCAGGAGCTCCAACACTCGAAAGCCCTGAGTTTGATGACGCGTCCATGTCGCGGCCGGGAGAACCCCAATAACCATCGGGAGCTGGTGTTGGTAGTGTCCAGTCGAACTTGATATCAGGAGCGTCATCGTCGGCGGTGCAGAATAAAATCATGTCGAACATATAATACGCTTCAGCTTCCAGCGCGACAACAATGTGAGTGTCATTTGTGAAGCCGGTTCCGGTTCCCGAAATTGTTTGATCCGCCTCTTTCATTGCAGTCAAAGAGTTGGAAATGTCAGTCCCGGGTTCGAGGTCGAGGGCGGCTCGCACTTCAGCAGCCGTCAAACTTTCCAACCCGTTAGCCGTGAAGCGGGCAAACTCGTCATCTGCGACCGATGCGCTATCGATCTCAACAAGATTATCGTCTGCAATCCCGATTGTTTTAGTCAAAATTGAGTATGCGGTTTCAAGTGTAGCTTTGACGTTTGCCCATGTAATCTTGGCTAAAGCAGCAGCTTTCACAAATGGGAGAATCGAAGCATCGGTCAACGTATCAGCCGAAACACCAGTGATCGCGTCTTCCACATTTTCTGCATCAGTTACATCAGCACTCGCCTCAATTCCATCAAGTTTTGTGCCATCAGCCGAAACGTCTCGGCCATCAATCGTCATCGTATGAGCGTCGGTCGAGTGAACGGTATTCTCGACGTTATCCAAAGACAAGTCGGTTTTTGTTTCTGCGTACGAACGACCTGTCAACGTATTCGGGTCTGAGAATTTGGCAAAGTCGTTAGCTATAGGAGTGCCATCGGTTTCGACGCCGATGATGTCACCCGCTTCATTGATGATTGTGATGTTTCCAACGATATCACCAAGGTCTTCGGCTAATTCTTGAAGTGTAGCTGGATCTACGTTCTTGAATTTGTCCATGAAAAGGAGATGTCGTTCTGTTCTCGTTTTCTTAGTACTAAGAACGCGCGGATCTCGACGATTCCGCAAATCGTCTAAAGGAGAGATTCGTGGGCTTCTAGCTCTCGGCATTTTGTACCTCCGCAACCAGCTTCACGTTTCCTTCATTGTCATCAGTCTCCATCCCCATGATTCTCGCGGTCTCGTACAGGCCGAGGGCGCCGTCGCCCATGAATCCTTCATTTTGAAGTTTCACAGTGATAAGGTTTCCAATTTCGAGATTTGCAAACGTTTTCCCCTTATCAACAGCTGTAACTGAAAGGGATTTTAGCGGCTCGATTGAAAGCTCTAAAGCACTCAAGATACTTGAATTGAGGGTTGATTCATTTTTCACCCCGTCAAACACGGTGGACACTTGATATAGTCCATACTTACTTATTGCGGCCAGGTCTCTCTGGGTGCCAACCAGCCTCGAATCGTCAGATGAGGAGTCCGAATATCCTGTTACTTCGTTGAACAGGTCACCAGATTCCTCCAAGATATCTTCGGGCAAATCAATGTTGTATCCTTCCTGCAAAACCATGGCGGTATCGTATCCTTTACGATCATACCAATTAGTTTTTAGGGAAAGCTTTCCATTATCGTCGAGTTCGTGAACTACGTCGAAGTCGTGTCCCGCTGCCTCGGCAATATATTGTAAGTGGGAATAAGCATCATCCCCTAACTTCTCTTCGATAGAGTCTCCACCGTTGAAGACTTGATCGATCATCATTTTCTTTTCGTTGTGGTCTGAGCTGTTAGTATGTTGAACGATTTGAGTGAAGATCGATCCCGGCGTACCACTGTAAGTTTCATCTGGAGTGGACCGCCATTGGAAGATCTTTTCCAATTGGTAAGCGGTTACCGTGATAACGCTGATACCCCAAGACCGAGGGGGGTAGATGACGCCAACCCATTCTGGAAGTCTCGCATCTCCGTCAGTAACGATGATGTAATTTCCATAACGTAAGTACTTTTCGATAGCCTTAGAATCTCGACGAGAGATGTCGAACTTGCATTCGCCAATAACGCCGGCAGAAGCGAGCGTCCACGAACGAACAGTACTAGCTCGAATGTCCCCCACCTTACCGCCATCTTTATCGTAAATTCGAATGCGGCTGCTCATAGACTTAAGTCCTCCCATGTAACGAGTACGGTCACCGCAACAACGTTTGCCTCATCATATTGCAGTGTATTGTTACCTGGTTGAAGCAATAGCCACTCAGCCCGAGACTCATCGTCAAGTAAAATGGGAAGGTCAGCGGCATCAGATTCTCGATAGCATTCATAGTCTTCGGTGTCGACTATAATGCTATCATTCACTGCCAAAGGCGCGTGGACCTCAATCCATTCGCCTGTAGTATTGTTAGTAATTCTAAAGTCTGCATGGTTATTCACGACTTCAGAACCGAAGGTAATGTCTGGAACATTTGCCGCGGTCAATGCGACAGTGATACTGTCAAACTCGATCGCGGCATACGTGTCATCTGCAGATATCAAACCACCAAGCATGAGAGCCACTCCAGGAACATCACTTACCGCTCCGGCTGTCGCGTTTTGGGAGAATGCGGTCCAGGTCGAAGCGCTTCCTGGGGTTGTTTCATTCCACACTTCGTAAGTACTTTTGTGGAGAGCCGTGAATGCAGATGCCGAAGCCATATAGCGAAGGCCGGCAACTGCGGGCCAGGATGTAGTCTCTCGACGTTTTTCGCCTGAGACCGCCACACTTTCAATTAAGACTGGGTGTGTAAAATACCAACATAAACGGCCAACCGCGGAACGATCGATTCCACTGACAGTATAAGGACGTAGTACGATTCCAAGCTCTTCAGCTACACCGCTTGCTTCGGTCAGATGGTTGGCTGTATAGAATTCACTCTCGCCACCCTGATTATAGACTACTTTTGGAAGCCATTGCCCCAGACGATTTGGTGTATCAGGGTCGTAGTAATCCGTGTAAACTCGACTTGCGTTGGTCGAGTTAGCTAAGTCGAATATAGGCTGAAAGTCCGTGTCAACGGTTGGGGCTTCCGCTGTTGAGTGGCCATATAGAATCCAATACCCATTGAAGGTTTGAACTGTGTCTGAAGTGGTGTGAGCCGCCATAGAAGAATCTTTTTGGGCTCTAGTACACCCAGTAATCGTTTTAGCCCGCAAGTTTACACCAGTGTATGTAAAGTACTCTTCATCTACACCTCCAAAATCGATTACTACAACCTTATACGGGTTACTATCGAGAGCTCTTAAAAATTGCTCTCCTTCTAAAGTGTCTTCAACAGTGATTGTATCAACAGCTCCAGAAGATGCGATCGAAGCCCCAAGTGTAACTGACCATGTCCCTCTCAACCGTGTATTCACCCACACTTGGGTAGACGCGTTATTGATGCCACCACCACCAAAGAATCTCATGAGTTCTTGGCCTGTTAGATCATCGATAACTCGAAGGTCGTCACCATCAGCTTGCATTTTCCCACCCGAGACTAAAGTAGCGGTGTCCCACCCACCATCTGTTATATCAAGAGCGTCGAGATAACCGATCTTGTTTGGGGCATTATTTTCAACCGCAACAAATCGACGGTATCCGTAGCCACTTCCTCTTGCTGTGGTCGGCGTCACGTCAAATGTTACTCGAACAGCTTTGTTTCCGCCAACGTTTATCACCTCAGTATCACCATCGCTTGTAACACTCCAGTTAGTCTGGAGAGGAGTTACCGTTCGCCAAACTGGGTCAGCAGCATACAAGACGACACTAACAAGTGGGCCTTCTTTACTGATCGGTGTGGCAGTGTGGACAGTTGCATTTACGTACCACTGTTTGTCACTATCTGCCGTATCCTTAACGATCAGTTGATATTCGTCTGCATCATACGGATCGAAATACTCCAGGATTTCCCCGATTGATCCCGATCCGTTAGTCTTAATGTGTATATTGAGTGGTATTGTGCGGCCTCCGAAAACCTTTCCTGTGTACACCGGAGCACTCTCGCCACGTTGTATCTCAATGAGTTCTCCAGTCCCCTGTACTGGAGCCTCGATTGGCATACCTGTCCAGTAATCGGAATCATTTAGGGTGAGTCCGTTAAAGGATACGTAAGTTGCGTTGTTTATATCCATCAGCTTTTCATCCTATCTAGCACGGAACCAAAGTCGTTATCTTTGCCGAGAGACCAATTGCCACCGTAGATTTTGACACTCTGCCCACCTCGTCCTTCTGACCCAGCTGCAATTTCGGCCATAATTGGGACGGTGAAAGCGGGCAACATATCTGCATCTACTTTCTTGAGAGCATCTGAAATTCCGAGAAGCCCAAGTTCGAGTGGCGTTGGTGAGCCGGGAGTAAGCCAATCAGGAAGCTCAAGAGCCGCAATCGTATCACCCAAATCTCTGAACCAGTCAATTACCGGCTTAAGGGCTTTCTCGAGTTTCCCAAATGCAGGAACAACTTTTTGATCGATCCACTCTGCAAATTCCTTAAAAGCCGGAACAATATAAATTGTGATGATATTTGCGAGACTTTCTAGCAGCAATATCAAAACCGGCAGAATGACATCGAGAAGTGGTAAGATGACAGCTAGCAGCAATTCAACCAGCACAATGAATAAAGGCATCAACGCCATCAGCAAGGGCATTAGAGCATCAATCAAAACCAAAATTAGTTCCGCTAGTGGCGGCAAAATCTGCATGATCAGAGGGGCGATAGCAGCTACCAGCGTTCCAAACAATTCCGCCAGCGGAGGTAAGAGAGCTGTAACTAACGGCATAATGGCACCCACAACCGCGTAGAATAATTCAGCTACAATCGGTAGAATGAGATTCACCAAGTCTAAAAATGGCGGCAGTAAAATATCCAAGACCGTCATGGCCAAATTAGAAAGAGTCTCAATCAAAGGAGGAAGAAATTCACCGATAATTGGGCCAATTGCTTCAGCCAGCTGTAAGAAAGCGGGCAACAGCGACTTGAAGATGACACCACCAAGACCCGTAAAAATCGGCAAGATTGCCATGAATGGTTGTATCATCGAACCAACCGAGCCAAAAGCATTGAAAAGTCCTTCTATCCCTTTAGCCATTCCGGGAGGTAGAATCTGTCCTAAGGCCTCAAATCCCATATCGCTGATAGAACCTGTAGTTGCTAACTCTTTGAAAACGCCAACAATGACGCCAATTTTCATACGCAATTCATCAAGTCCACCCCCTTCAACGAACGCCTTGAACCTGTCCGCTACGTTTTGTGCACCATCAGCTATCATGTCCAGTAGTGGCCGTAACGCACCACCTTCTGCAACCATGGAACCGACCCATTTAGTCACATCTTTCAAGGCAAATAGGAAAGTGGCAAATGGCTTTTGGAAGGGTCCTCCCATGGATACCATGATGTCGTTGAAATAGCGAGGGAACGAGCGTAGTAATTTGCCTGGAGTTTCCATCGCAGCTGTGTAAGCGCCTGCAACTGTCTCACCCGCTTTAATCACGGCATTCGTTGCAATCATTTGCTTTTCAGCCGTTGTGAGAGACTGTACGGTACGATCGTTTTCTTCAGCCCACTTTTTATATCCGGCCTGCAAGTCAACGACAACGCCCGCATTCCTAAGAATAAGGGGATTGAGTTTTGTGATACCCTCAACAATACGAGCTGTTGCTTCTGATGAATCCATCCCAGCGATTACAGCTGAGTTTTGAGCGACTTTAGCAATCTCAGCCGCTTTAGTCAAGTCGAGGTTGGCACGAATAAATTCAGCAACCGTTTTCTCTGCAACAGATGCTTGAATACCCTCGTCACGGACGGCTTGTGCGAAACCAGTTATCTCACTTGAAGAGTATCCCGCCTCCTCGCCAAGTACTTGGTTTACGGCTTGAAGCTCTTCGACACGAGCTGTTGCTAGTGCTGCGTTTTTGATCAAGTTACCTGCTCCGATAGCAACACCACCAAGAGCAGTTGCTCCTACGGCAGCGGCAGCAACCATCCCCTTACCAAGCGTTGTGGCAAGGGACCTCGTTTTGCTTTTGGCGCTATCAAGACCAGACTGATAACCTTTGCTATCGAGCCCTAACTTGACGTAAAGAGTTGCAACAGTTGTCATTTATTCTTTTTCCATCCAGCCGTGAGCTGTTTTGCAAAGTTTACGGCCTGATCGATTGACTGCTTTCCTCGTCTCTTAAACTTGGGGAAGAAGTCAATCGGCGTGTAAGTCTTTCCTGTTTTCTTTCCTCGGTTCACATTTGCGACAGTACTTGCAACAATTGCACTTCCGAGATAGGTGACATCAGAACCCATGGGTTCGAGCATGCTAAATGCCATCCATTCAGAAAGCTCTTTACTCGACATTTCGCTAAGAAGCTGATGCCGAGTTTTTCCAAGAGCAAGTGCTAATCGGAAAGTGAACCTTCGGTAGGGTCGTCTTCCATCGCTTCAGCAAGTTCCTCGACATCCCCTTGCGAAATTCCGGAAAGCCTTTGTGCAACCTCAAAAATCCGCTGGAGTGCTGAAGCTGACTTCTTACCAATTTCACGAACATCTTTCTCCGTAAAAACTTGCTGTAGATTCTCATCTACTACAGTCAGCGACGCCAGCTTCGCCCGAATGTTGACCGTGTTGACCTTTATTCCTTGCCCTCGCTGGTTTACCAACGAAGATTCAAAGATGTCACGTTCAGATCCATTCATCCCCTTCACATTCACGCCAGCATCTTCACCCCATTCAGGGATTAGTACTTGCTCGACTTGAATGTCTTCCGCTTCAAGAATTTCCTTTCGGCTAAGTATTTTCATTTTTTATTCCTTTCGATTATTTAGGCAATAGTCATATCGCCGGTTGCTTTGAGTGTCACAGAAGCTGTCAGAGCGCCGTCGACCGGAGCATCTGGCTCGAAGGCGGTAACGTATGCAGAAAACGACCATTCAGTCGAGGCTGCATCAGGAAACACCAACGTGTAAGTGGTTGAAGCGCGCCCTTGCAAATCGTTCAAAAGACCGTTTGCCGCATCCTTGTGGGTTGCATCCGCCGGATCGTAAACGATGTCGAGGGTAACTTCACCACTGCGAAGAATTGTAACGACCACTTCTTCCCACGCATTAACACTATCGTGAGATGTAACGTCTTCGGTATCGGCGCTTAAGCTAGGGCCGGAAATGCTTTTCACTTGAGCGATTGCAGTTCCTGCACCAGAAGTTCCGCGATACAATTCAGTTCCGTATGCATCATATTTCGCCATTGCTTTTCTCCTTTACTAATTGATGGTCATTTCGCCGGTAACTTTGATCGTTACAGACGCCGTGACCGCTCCATCTACGGGGTTATCAGGTTCAAACCCCGTAATATAGCCGTCAAAGTACCAGGTAGTCGAGGCAGCATCTGGAAACACGATGGCAAAATCGGTTACGTTTCTGTTTTGCAGTCTCGTTAGTAAACCACCAGTCGCGGTCCCATCATGTGTATCATCGGCTGGATCGTACACAATGTCAAGAGTCACTTCACCACTTCGTAACAAGGTAACGACTACCTCTTCCCACGCATTCGGACTATCGTGGGTAGTAACGTCTTCGGTATCAGTACCAAGACTTGGTCCCGAAATACTTTTTACTTGCGCGACAGTGGTCAAAGCAGCTCCAGCCTGGGTATTGGTTGAAGTCGCATCATCTGTGAGGCCACCGCTCGTGTCATCAGCATATGCTAAATTGAGGGTTGCATCATTTGCAGCTGCCACTTTTTTAGTGATTACGATATCATCACCTTCGACCTTCAAATCAAAAAGGTCGGTTATGTCGGAGTCGAGGTTCATGGCCGCAACGGCCTTCACCGCAACTTCGTTTGCTGTGTCATCATTTGCTAAAGCGACGACGGTTGTAATCGGGCTTCCGGTCATTCCTGACGCAGTTAGCGTCCAGTCCGAGTTGCCGGCAGTAACCGTGGTTACAACTACTGTCGCTGTCTCAATTTGGGCAGTCCCGACTTTGAATTGAGAACCGAATGCATCATAACTTGCCATTTTCTTACTCCTTTATCCATTTACTCGAACATCAACATCAAACATGCGCCGGAACCGTTGCGTCCCTGTGTCCCAGCCACCTCGGATATTGCTAACGAATATGGTAACGTTACTTAACGACCCAATAGCTCCAGAATAGCCCGAGACCTCATCTCGCATGGTTGTGGCCGTCGTGACGCTCTCACTTTTATCATCACTGAAGACATCTACCTGGATGAGGGCCCTTGGCATCAATTCTCCATCATGAGCATAATCTGTGTTTTCGATTATAGTCTGCATAATAGCAAGCGGGTAAGTTGGCTCGATGGATGGATCGATACGGTCAACATATAGACGTGTACTAATTAAATCCGTCACCGACGATTGTGCCAAAAAATAAGTTCGAAGATTCGGTTCAATTTCAGCCAAAACGGGCCTTCACTCTTTTTCTCAACGCTTCATTTGCAGCGTTCGTAACCGCCGCTTCTCGCCCAAATATTGAGGGCCTCACGAACGGTTGTTTCGGATATTGAGGGCGTGTTGGGTCCCCAAACTCAATAGTTGGAGAATACTTCGTTGTCGGCCCTACATGAGATACAATCTCAGTTGCAGTAGCAAGTTGAATGTAAGAATCGATCGAATCTCGAGTCTCTCCTTCGTCAACAGGGACCAAACGATTCTGCACTTCGGTAACGACTGTTGCCATGTCATCCATAATGTTTCTCATGTCATCAACATTTAGTGTCATTCGTTTGAATGCAGCTTGCACTTCTCGATCGTCAAATTGTACGCTCATAACCTAGTCACCTTCAATGCGCAAACATAACCAAATATTCCTCTGTCTCGTATCCCGACAATCTCGTACGTGGTATCGGGAAAAGAATGACGCTTGAACCGATTGATGATTTTGACTTTGTCGCCACTAACCGGAGACACAAGTTCATTACTGAACCGAACCTCGGCTGCAATCTCTTCGATGTCAGCGAAACTCTTCCACTCTTCAATCTTCGGGCTGTCGGTGAAACTACAACTTACTCGCGTTTCAGTTTCCGTGACAGTTGGTTGACCATACGTATCAAGGCTTCCCTCTGCTCGATCGATGAACACACAAATGTCAGAGTAAGCCAGCTTCTGAATTCGAGAATTCAAACGGCCAGCAAAGTTTCCCTTAAACAACATCTTCACCACCATCAAAAGTAGAATCAGTTGAATCTTGCTCGCTGTCGCCACGATAAGAAAGCTCGATTTGAGAAGTGGGCGTGATACCGCCAGTCGTGGTCCCAAGTTCTATTCGTTTTAGCCTTCGCAAATTCTCGTACCCTCGACGTGCCTCAGCATTTGAAACGGCTAACCAATCCTTTGTAAAATCCGGAGCTGATAACTGCGCGATGATGTTAAGAATACACGCATTAACTACCGCACCAATATCGCTGCTGTGTGTTGTAAGCAGGTAATTGATAACCTCATCGTCTAAGTAGTAGCCGTCGGGATCAGTGTCTGCAATATGGAAACGAACTAATGAAACATTGTCATCCAATTCAAGTGAGTACGAGAAACTCATTTCATCGCTCCTTTACATAGATTTTGATAGAACGTTCCTCGGTGCGAGAAGCATCTGTCACGATCTTGCAAGCGACCGTATAAGTGGTTCCTGCGGTGCCTCCAGATAACCACACAGTTACGCTTGTATTAGTGTCCGTTTGGCTACTGCTGTCAACCGTAATCCCAGTTTCTGCTGTGATAGTATGGGTGCTTATGACTTCACTATTCGCAGTATCAAGCCAGTCAGATCCCGCGCCCTCTCTTCCGTTCGTGAGTGGCGCAAAATCGAACGTAAAGTCTAATACTGCATCTGGGTCTTTGACGAATCGCTCGGGCATTATGCTATCGTGAAGAGACCACTGGCGTTGATGTTGATATCCAACGTTTCGGTATCATTCAACGTGATTGAAGAACCGTAGTCGAAATAGCAGACTAACGGGTCAGCTGGTGAGGTTGGTGTATTGTCGTAAATGTAGACATAACGAAACGGGCCGACAGTACCGCCGGAAGCGGTCAATGTCAAGTTGTTGAAGTCCAATGTGTAAGTACCAGACGTTTGTGAACTGGATGCCAATACCAGGTCTCGAGACGAACAGTTAGTGTAGCTGACTTCTGTAATGTTGGCCAATATACCGTCACCGTCACCGGTGGGGGGCGTGGTTTCGGAGCCTGGAGCTGTGTTAGAAAGTGCCACTGTAAAAGTGTCACCGTCTAAGTCTGCCACCTCATTCATGTTTTCAACCCAGTCGTTTATCTTAACGTAAGTTGCCATATTTTTACTCCTTTATGGTGTGAATTCTTTCTTCTTGCTCAACTGCTAAGAACCTATCCTCAGCATTGATTGGGTAAAGTCTATCTTCAGACTCAATCGCCATGAATCTGAGAACCGGGACAGCCACTCCGCTGTAAGTAAACGCAACATCATAACCAGCTAAAGTGTAAGTTCCGAGTGCTAGAGCGATAACGTAGGCTCTAGCAAACGTCACATCGTTACCAGACAACGTGTATGAACCTGCATCCAAATCTAGCTTACGATTCACCGCGATAATAGGGTCTTGACCCGTGATAGCGTAACTTCCAGCATCCAAATCCAAAACTCTTGAGATTTTGAAAGTCGCGTCTAATCCAGATAAGGTGTAAGAGCCCAAATCTAGGTCAATGGAGTATCCTCCAGTTGGATTATACGTAAGTGTTGCATCATAGCCCGTAACCACGTAAGAGCCATTATCTAAAGCTACAACACGTGAAACCGCAAAATCTGCAGGTTGTCCCGTCAATGTGTATGAACCTGTGTCCAGATCCAGCACGCGAGAGGTTTTGAAGGTGATGTCTTGACCGGACAAAGTGTATGAACCTGTGTCCAGATCCAGCACACGAGAGGTTTTGAAGGTAATGTCTTGACCGGACAAAGTGTACGTGCCCAAATCAAGCGAAATAGTGTAACCTCTTGTGAATGAAACGTCAAGACCAGACAACGTGTAGCTACCTGTATCCAAGGCAAGAGCTCTAGAAACTTTGAAAGTGGCGTCTTGTCCAGACAGCGTGTAGGTTCCCAGATCGAGAGGGATAGCGTAAGTTCTACCAAACGTAGCATCAAAACCGGTCAATGTGTAGCTGCCCGCATCGAGAACAAGTTTTCGGCCGACCGCAAAGGTCGCGTCCTGTCCCGTCAGTGTATATGAGCCAGCATTCAAGTCAAGTTCTCTTGAGACCTTGAAAGTGGCTGCCAACCCGGTAAGGATATAAGAGCCGGCGTCCAAATCGATTGAGTAACCAGTGACTATGTCATCCCCAACCCAATCATCAATTCGTGTTCCGGTTCCACTACCATAACCACACACGCCAGCGTCTCCGCTTGAATGCGTGCTATCTGTGGCGGTTCCTACATTGGTATCTGTTGAACCGTTAATGACTGGGGTGAGCGTCGTCCCTTCTACTTTGAGGTCGATGTCGTCATTGACAGAATAACCAACACCTTTACTACCCTTTTGCGTCCATGAACCGGAATCGTTCACAAACATCCACGTTTCATTTAAGTCCCAGTAAAGGCCATAATAAGAGCCGGCACCATTGACCCGGACAGCCACCCCAATGATGACATTGTTAGTCTCGGCCACTAATGTGCAGGATGATATTTGATCGTTGGCGAAAGTAGCATTCCAACCATAAGCTTTCTCTCCGCCTAAAGCCCCATCTACGGTGCATCCGTTGCTATTGATCTCCATTTCTGAACCGGACGTATCTGAATATTCAACCCAGTTACTGTTGTGGGAATTTAGTTCAGTTCCGTCAGAGTTGGTGAAAGAATCAGTAGCAACGGCCATATTTAGAACTCATATCCTGCGATTTTGAACGGTGTATCTTGCCATAGATCGGCAGCTTGTTTTGCTAACTGGCGAAGCTGCGAATTGGTGTTGAGAGATGGTGGATCTTGAATACCAAAACTAGCAGCAAGAGCTTCATAAGTTTGCTGAAACCATGCCTGTTCTTGAGCTGTCAAATTCTTTAGCCGCGTATCTAAAGTTGCATTCTCAAATAAGTCGTGTATACCATTTTCGTCGCGAGCAAATTGACGATATAGTTGCGCAAATTGCATGATACCGCCAATACTTCTCAGAAGTTCGAGATGCGTCGTTGAGGGATTCAACCATTTTGTTGGTAACTTGTGATCTTCGAGAATATCCTTTATACTACCTTGAGTGGGAACGGGCGTGTTCAAGTCCTCGGGAAAAATAGCGACGTCAGATTGCGCTTCCAAAAAAGCCAAGTCGGTTGCATTGACTTCAGCAAGTACTAACATTCCGTTCACAAACGCATAATGTTCATGAGCAATTCGAGGAATCGTTCCGGTGCCACCTCCAGCAGGAGAACCCCACTCGAAGTATAACGGGCCGTAGTATACGGTCCCTTGTCCAGGATCGATCGCTTCCGTAGGAACAATAAAGAATTGTGGCATTATTTCTCCACGTAAACTATACAGCCACCAGATTTTGCGTTACCGCCGCTTGAGACGACCAACTTAAGCTTACCATTCACAACCGGTTTGTCGTAAATTTCATTAGTGCCGTCAAAAGTGACTGCCGCACCAGCGTTATCATGGACAGGTTCTCTTGGCCGGTAAGTTGCGTCATCATTGGCATTAGTCAAAGTCAACAAGGTGATATTGGCAGCGTTTCCGTCACGGACAACAGAAATTACGGCGTCAACACCATCAGCAAAGTCACCATCTATCCACTCAACCTCGTGAACCAAACCAAGTGTAGTGACAGTACTAGTTAGACTTAAATCACCACTGGCATCTGTCGTTCCATAAAGCCTTACGGGCGTGATAGTCATAAGGCCTCCTTTAGCTTACAGCAGCTGAGAATGGAGTTGCCTCTGAGCCGCCGCTCTGAGTGATGAATCCGGTAACAAGGAACAAGCCAGAAGCGACATCTTCAAACTCATACCAGTCGCCAACTTTGCCACCAGTTGCGGTTCCGTTTCCAGTAATCGTGTCGTCATTTGTTTCAGCCTTCCAAGCATAAGCCGCATCAGCGTCATCGTCGACGCCAACTAGCCCACCGAGGAAGCTGTCATCGGCACTTGCGGCCTGAATTGTTCCACCAGTCCATGCCGTAGTAACGATTAGAACCTTGTACTTGTTGCCAGTGCCAGTTGCGGCGGGAAGTGTAATCGTGACGTCTGCATCGTTCACAAGTGTGGTACGATTTGCATGTACCGCAGCTGTCATAGCAAAGTCACCAGCGGCCTGAGCAACAAGCTTCCCCGACATATCTGCCATAGCATTGATTTCGGCAGCAGTGGCAGTAACTTGTGTTCCGTTAATTTTGAATAAAGTGGGGTCTAAACCCGCAAAATGTGTGTAACCCATTTGTACTCCTTTCTAAGTATCTCTTAGAGAATTAAGCGGTGGGTGCCGCAATTGACTTGCCTCCATTCCTAGGCGGAGGATACCTTGAGGGGGCGAGCGAGCCCGCCCCCATAAAGTTTAGGCTACTTCGTGCCCATAAATGAACCGCCAGTCATCCCAACCATAGCTGTAACGCATATAGCCGCGATACCTTGCTTCCAAGTTGAAGTCGCCGGAGGGATCGATGGCGAATTCTGGGCGAACGCGCCAGAACCAAAGCAAATGTTCACGAGATTGCAGGCTATCGACCATGAACCAGTTGTTAGCATCGCTGAGATAGGGATCTACAACGATATTCATACTGGTCATAAGGCGAGCTGCGTTTGCATCGTGATCTGCCGCACCAGGTTTTGCGACAGCCTGGAGAATTTCAATAGCGGTGGCTTCCAATTCAATCGGGAGAACCAACGTATTGTAGATGGCGGGCATGGGATTGCCGCGATCGTCCGTTAGCCGTTTGCCAGCTTGAACGGTAGATACGATCGCACTGTAAGACAAAGCAGATGTTCCTTTATTGTCAAACGTGGTTGACGTGTCATCGGCACGATTGGGATGGTCATCAGCACAAAGGGCCTTAGCATCCGAACCGAGATATGAAGTGGAAAAAGCGTTGTTGAAAACGCTCGCTGCGTGAGTGGCCAAAGTCGTCCCGAAGGAGTAACCAAAATCACGCGCACGCCGCTGGATTAGGCCTGTGCGGCCGTCATCCCATAGCTTGCGCTTGATTGCCATCCCCTTGGCATATTCTTTGTGAGTGAAGGTCTTCTCGTACAGCGGGGAGAAGCTATCGTACGCGATTGCTGCAGGTTGACCTTCAGCATCAGCCGAATCGTATTCGGGAACAAGCCCAAATTGGCCGATGCCCTGTGAATATTCAACGGAGCTGGAAGAACTTTCAATTCCAAATAGGGACGATACGGGGGACGGGGTAGCAGCCATTCGCTGATACCATTCTTTGCGAACGATGGGGAGGACAAATCGTGCCCATTGTTCTGAGGTCATGGGTGTAGGCATCTAAATCCTCCTTAGTTCACTGGACCCATGTCGAACTCGGTGATGACACAATCGACCTCAGTGCCAGCACTGTTGTTCACACGGAAAACGGAAAGACACCCATTTGAGGTGTCAGCAACATCAAGCGAACCGTCAGCGTTAAGGTCTCCAGTCTTGCCGGAGAATCCTTGTAGAGCAGAAGCATCTGCATCGGCGGTACCGCGAATGACCATGCCAGGGGCAATCAAGTCAACGGGAGTTGCATCGGCTGCGGTGGCTGCGGCTGAAGTAGCTTCAGCAGCGAGACCAAGCAGCGAACCGGCACTTGCACCAGCAGCGGCGACTTGGCCGCTTGACAGGGTCAAGAGTGTTCCAACTTTCGTTTCCAAGCTTGCAGCGGCTTCCAGTGTGACACGCTTCGGAATGCGGTCACCCCATAGGTCGTAGACAAACTTCCAAGTATAGGCAGGAGCTGCCATGTTTTAGACTCCTTTCAGTCTTCTAAAATTGATTTTCGGGCTGTCAGATCTGGAGTTTTTCCGGCGGGACTAACTTTTGCTGCGGTGTATTCCGCATCTGTCATCCCGAACCGGCGAGCGATTTCTTTCTCTTCCGGAGAAAGACCTTCATCGCCACCACCGTCGTCACCACTACCAGGTAAACCTGCTCCGATGTCGAAAGCGCTTGGTTTCGCAAGAAGTTTTTGGTTTCTTGACATCCAACTAAATTGAGCGTGTGCATTCCCTTCGGGAACGAGTGTACGCAATTCTTCCGGTAATTGCGAAACCTGGTTATCGACGTACTCCTGCAAGCTTGTTTCCAGCGTCACGTAATTTTCTTCAACTGACTTAAGACGCTGAAGCTCGAGCCTGGACTTGTTGTAGAGTCCCTCGAATTTTCCTTCTTTCCCCTCAGTGGAGGATCGAAGTGTTTCTAGTTCTGTGTTCGCTTCATCTAGTTGGTCCGCAAGAGTCTTTTTCTTGTCATTCACTTCTTTGAACCGAGCTTGCGGAATGTATCCCTTCAACTTGTCTGCAACGATTGCATCAATGTCAGATTGGAATGCCGCTAAGGCGTCTTCCTTTGAGATCTCATTTCCGTCTTTATCATAAAATTTCATTTCAACTCCTCTTCAGTTTTTACGTGGTCTGCCCACGATAGGGTTATGGTAAAAAAAATGCCGCCTCCGAAGAAGCGGCATTCATTGAGATTACCAATTTCAATTATAACACAAAAGTACTCCTAAGATTGGTCGCGGTACCAACGGCGAATCTCGGCGGTTGTGGGCGAAATTTCCAATTCTACCTCGATTGCAGTAACAATCGCTAAAAGGCCTTGACGTACCGCCATCCAGAATTTCTTACTCATCACGACGTCCATCTGAATCCTCCAATTCTGTGTTTGGGGGTAGTGGTTCCGGCATTCCTTCCCCCTCACTTGCTGTAATTTCTGCACTTGACAATCCTAAGTATGCCCCAATTTTGCGACGATAAAAGTCTTCACTCCACAGCCCGGGAGATTCCTTTCGCATTTCAACGAGGGCAGTGATGCCTGCTGTAGTGTCCATAATTTCAGCAGACTCCCAAGAAATTTGGATTGAGTCCAAATCTGAGGGGGCCGGTGGAATCTTGGAACGGTTTTGATCTGTTGCAAACGCCTTCTGAATTTCAGCAGTTAGCTGAATGAGTTGCTCGATTGAAACTTCGTTCTGATATTGGAACCTTTGCACTTTACCGACGAGACCGATCTCGAGCTGTCTGAGGGCATCTCCTGATAAGTTGCCTTGAACAGTGATACCATAAATGGGGGTGCCTGAAGTTTGAGATATCTCCTTCACAATCGTTTCAATTTGCTTTGTATATTGAGAAATGTCGGTTCCGGCAAACTGTCCCACTTGAACGGCCTTCAGGAATTCAACCTGGGCTTCATCCAGCTCAGAGATGATATTCCCATCACTATCTTTCAAAACGAGGTTCAGGACGGCCCCAGGTTGTATCCCGTCAACTGGGAGTCGCATTCCTTTAGCCCACCTAACAACAAAAGCTGAAAATTCGGAAGCCATCACCATGGAGTGGAGAAGTCGATTCAAGACATCTTGTAATGGGATAACCGGCCGCAGCTCACTTTCTCCAAATTGAGAGTAGTTGTCCACTTTATTCGTGATTGTTACGATCGGGATTTTGCCTCCTGGCCACGTTTTCGTATTCACAACTGTCCCCTCGATTCCTTCTGTACTTGGTTCAGTTGGAACGATATTGTAAGGTTCCACAACGTTTGAACCGGCCTGCCCCTTCCAATATGAGACTTTGTCCTTTTGATAAACCATCAAGATTGCTGTCGAATCGACCGAGTCAAGTGATCCTTGCACCCATACTTTGCAAGCCCAGATAACTTCATTTGACATAACGTCTTTGACAGCAACCATTCCAGATGTTCCGTCGAAGGCTGGCTCGCTAACCCATCGAAGCGTAACTGGGTCTACTAAAATGTAAGAATCTCCATCTCTTACCGCCGCTCGAAATGCGCTGGCGAAAATTGCGTTTGTGCGAACATAAGACTCTATGAAACCCAACCACTCCTCAGTTTTCTCGTTATTGTCGACTGAAGAAATATCTGCAATTTTGAGTCGAGAAGCCATCTTTTCAATAATGAGTTGACAATAGTTATCACAAAATTCGTCCATCGTCCCAGAAGCGTTATCGCTACCGAGCCGCAGCATCTTTTTCATTTGAGTTGTTATGTTGGCACGGTGATCGCCGCGTTCATAGCGACGGAAAAGCATAATTCGCTCCCCTCTCTCTTTTATTGTTGTTGCCCACGTGTTTTCAGCATCTACGAGCAACGAAAGTTGCGGATCTGTTTGACGAAGAGCAGAAGCCACCAAGTTTGAATTGTCAGTACTCATTTTTACTCCTTTACAGATAAACTATGTTGTTCGTTTCCGGTTTACCTAAAATGTTGTCCACATCAACGTCCGATGTGATCTTGGCTGTCGTCTTTGAAATATCGTCAAATTCACAAATTGCGTAACGCATTTCGTCACAACCGTGATCATTTTCACCAAGCGGGGTATCTGGCTTCTTTTCGTCCCAAGCGTACCCCGAAATTTCTTCAGAAGTGCGAGTAGGCAAGTAAGCCTTTTCAAGTTCCATGTCCACATGCCACACCGCGCTTTGGTTCAAAAGGAGAGTTCCGTCACGAAACCTCGCTTTGACAGCCTCAATCCCTGGCATAATGGCTTTATACGCAGGTTTTGTCTTCATGCCCAAATGTTTTTCAAGAGTCGCTCGATCCTCAGCATCGTGATCGCAAACAATAGCATCCGGAACAATGGATCCGAGCATTCTCTTGATATCAATCGCGTGCTCTTCAACAAGCCGTTTTGTCCGATAAATCTGCGCAACTTGTCGAATCACACCATCCATGTGCTTTCGATTTTTAGGAGATTGCTCCCACAGTGTTGCAGAAAATGGGGCAGTGTAGCCAAAGTCTACCGAAAGTACATATTTATAACCGCGACTTCCTGCGGGAACATAGGATTCCATGAGGTGTTTTTCGCGATCATATTCCGTGTAAATGACGCCCTCTGCTTGTACCCATCGCCCCTTCCACATTCGTTCATAGTAAACTCCGGTAAGAGATTGAAGAGCCTCGATGTAAGATTTTGGATTTGATGGGTTGTCTTCTGGGCGTGAATAGAAGACAGCTGCTTGTGCTTTATCAATGAGATAACGCTTAATCCAGTGATCGGGGGAATCGGGGTTTGTGGAGTAAATAATTTGACGAAAAGGAGCAAATGTTCCTCTCATACGAGTTAGTATCTCGTAGTGGTCTGCTAAAGTGAGTTTGTTCGCCTCTTCCATCCAAACGAAGTCGACCGAACCGTCTCGTCCAATGGAACGGAGTGCCTCTCGTTGATTCTCATCTCTAAGGCCAATTACCCAAATCTGGCTTCCGTTCCTATACTGGAACATTTGCTCACTTTTCTTAAAAGTTCCCCAGTTCGTCCCCGACATAACTGTGTGGAGGAGAAATGGGACCACCGATCGATTAGCGGCTGTTTTATCTTTTCGTCCCACAACACCTGTGGAACCTGGATACTTGAGATGTAGCGCGTGAAACTTTTCAGCTGCGATTCGAGATTTGCCGCCACCGGCCGCACCGGTAAGAAGCATGATGGGGTCCAGGTTTTGCCAGGGTCCCACTTGCCACTTGAGCGGTTTGAATACATTCTCAACTTTTCTCTGCATCAGACACTTTCAGCATGCTTTCAACATCCTTTTTGTCTGGAGCATCTGGCCAGTCATCGGGCGAAATACCAACATACGCTTTGATACCGGCCCCACCTTTAATTTCCGCAAGTTGAATTCTTCCACCAGTTTCCTTTGCGATATCGTCGAGTGTGAGCCTCATTTCACGAACGAGTGAGGAGTTGAAGTCTTTTTCAGTTACGATCTCGTAACCAGTATCGTTACGAATTGAACGCTTACGAATGAGCCAAATGGCCCCTTCTTCGTATAATTCATGAGCTAATTTGTTGTATAATTTGATTAGGGCAATAATGCGAGCCGCCGTACGTGCTAACCCAACTTGAGAAGATTTGATCTCAGTCTCTTCTTGCATTTGAAGGATCGCGTCGATCTTTTCATATCGAACCTTTGTGATTTGTCTTTCGGTTACGGTAAACTTTTTATCTTTTTCACATTTTGCGATAATTTGCTCGTCATCAAGGCCCGCTGCAATAAGGGACACAATAAAGCGTACATGTTTCTTATTGGCAATTTCAGTGTCTTTTAAGTCAGTCAAGCGAACCTCCTTCTTGTTCCGAGACACCCTGGATTCGTCCAGGGAAACGCGGCACGATTTTATGATAGCTTATATGTCTAAATTTTATCACATCTCTGGGAGGATCTGGGGAGGGGGAGTTTCCCTATTCCAACCGATCGGCATGCGATACGAATTACGGTAAATGATTACATACCACTTTGGATAGAAAGGCGGGTTATCACTTCTCGCGAACCGTGGCCACACGATCGGGGTGTACAATGGAACACCTCCGTAATTGGGAAAACCGCCAACAGAACCCTTCGAGTAGATGTTAGAGCACCTACCCACCCGAGGATCTTCTAAGATGGAAAGGTCCCATTCGTTTGGAATCCCATTCTCACCGCCAGCGATGTCAAAGTATGGAACGCGCAACATTTCCCATCCGTGCCTATTCACAACCTCGTCTTCCGGATTGTAACGCCACCCATCTGTGCAAAATGCTCGAACTTTGTCTGCCCGAAGTGGATCACCAGTCAATTCTCCCGTAATGTGATTGTCGTGATCAGGAAAACCAGTCCCGTTTGCTCCCCACAGGCTGTCTCCCCACATAGCAGTAAAACACTTTGCAATGGTGTTAGCCCGAGACAAATCGGGGTAAGCAAGAAACTTGCGATCCATAATTTCGTCAAGATTGCCAACCATAAAACCATATGCAGACCCATACAGCAAATCAAAATGAAACCACTGCTCACGAGCAAGTAATTTCACACTGTAAGAGTACTTATGATTGTCAAGTTCTCCAGTTGTGTTGACAGCGGGAGTTCCATCACGCACTTGTGCCGAATCTCGAGCGATCCGATTCCCATCGCTGTCATAGCGAACAAAATCAGATGGAGCAGATGCCGGAAGTAACGTGTCTGGAACAATCCACACGTAGTAGTCTTCTTCAGGTAGAAGCAGTTGATAGTCGTTGTTTGCGAAGTTCAATCGCACGGAAAGTGTCTTCATGGAAGTGTATCAACGAACGTTTCACCGTTCTCATTCTCGTAAGTGATGTCGACGGAAACGGCTCGCCAGGTTTCAGCTGGAGGCTCTAAGTTGACGACGCGAACGTAGACTTTGGGCTGCGTCGAATTTGGGCGTGGATATCGTTGCGCAGTGTAATGTCCATCAGGAGTTCCAACCCACGCTTCAAGTTCTGAGACCTCGATGAAAACATCGGTTTGCCAAGTTTCGCCAGCTTCGAAACGTTTCCCCGTTTTGTTATCTCCAACCTCTGGCGAGGTTCGTTCATCCGTTCCAAGTTCAACCGTGCATTCATACATTTTATCTTCTCCTTGTGGTGGAGGGGGCAACCCCTCCTTAGCTTTGTAAAGTGTTTGACAGACTACTGATCGATCCTCAACTAAATAAGTCTCGTTTAGCGGGCCCTCTTGCTTTTTCCGATTCACAGCACACGAGCTGTAACCCCCATCTGCATTTCCAACAAAGTCACAATCAAACTCTTGCATAACAGTCCAAATTTCTGGGAAAGTCAACCCCTTTTGGTTATCTCGCCTTCCTTCACATACAAGGACAACATGATGACCGTCTCGGTTTCGCCCGTACACAGTTCGAGGTTCCGCCCACGGAGACGTGATCGCCGTGTTGTACTGACCGCCCCGAGCAATAAAACGGTCAAAGCCGAAAAAGTTCCATGATGTAGAAAAGTTAGGTTGGCCTGGAGGGAAAGTAAGAGCTCCTTCTTTATCGATGTGCATCCCCCAACGTTGATCGAATGATTTTGTTTGCACGACAGCTCCGTCGATAATCAGCCACTCATTTGGGTCTGTTGGATCCGACCAAAGACCCCATCCGCAGTTGTTAAAGGCTAAATCGGCATCAGCATTTTTCGCCACTTCTGGCACTCGCCCAAACGGCGTACTTAAATGAAACTCCATTTTAGCGGGGTCAATAACGTGAACAAACATGTCTGTACTGAAACGACGGATTGTGTGAAGGAAAACCCCAGGTTGGGTTTCTTCAACTAGATCTGGGGCGGGCAATGGAGCAAGAGGAGTATACCGTTCAACGAATTCCGCTTCTGTCCCGTTGAACCAGTTCATGTCGATCTCGCGGGTCTCTTGCCCATAGAATTCGGCGGGAGTTCCGTATTGCCAGTGGGTTACTTCAGTCCAAGGTTCGGGAACTTTCACATAATAAGGATTGGAGGTGTACCAAGCAAGCCAAAGAGCCTTGTCCCGAAGGTAGTCAGCGTACTTAGGATCGTAGTGATCTTTCCACCAATAATAACCCGTGTAAATACCAATGTTTACTTCAGGAAAATATTCTTCAACGGCCTGCATCATCTTAACTACGTTTGACAGCCCCTGGAACGACCCAGAGTAACTCCGCTCGTAGTCGACATATATTTCCATTTCGGGACGGTCGTAATCGCTTAGGGCCAAAGCGACAAGGTCAGCTTGATGTTCGGGGCTCCAACGGTCATCATAGAACCAATACCCCCCTCGAAGCAGGTTGCGAGAACCTGCTTCTGTCCAGTTTCGGTGAAATTTTGAATCAATCCAGTCCCCCTGCCCAATCCGGATGATTGTCGCAGAGAAACTAGAGGCATACGTAGTCCAGTTGATGTCTCCTTGATAGAAGGAAACGTCCGCAAAACGAACTTGTTGAGTGATATCCATACCCCCTATTATAACTCAAAGCTAATACGTAATTTCGTCGAAAAGTTCCTTCGGCACCGGCTTCTTGTCGGAGCCTTCGGGCCCAGACATGACAATTGTGCCTTCGTTTACTAAAACGCGCAAGTGATGCTTGATTGTGTTCAAAGACGAAACGCCAACCTCGTCAGCAATCCACCTCAGCGTAGGCGGGGTCGCGAATGTACGATAATGAGACGTAATAGCCGCAAGAATGAACGTAGCCGTATTATTCTTGTCTTCGTGCATAACTTCTCCTTTCTGTGAATGAGGGAGCCGACCGAAACCGACTCCCAGGGAACTAAATGTGTTTTGTGATGAAGGCGAGGGCGCGCTCCAGGTAGCTATCCAGCTCGACGGTGCGAATGAAGATGCGTTGGCCGAAGTCTAGATACAGCCTCTTGGGGCGGGAGACACGACAGTGGTTGTAAAGGCTCTTGACGTTGTAGCTAACGCCTTGGCCAAAGTCGATGACCCATTTTCCATCAGCAGCGTCTTTGCGGACTGTAATAGTGCTGTGGGGGGTTTTTGCGAAAACGCCGTCTTCGTGTTCATCGCCTTTGAAGATGACTGCGTGTGTGGTAAGAACTTTTTCTTTCATGGCTGTCTCCTTTTTTCTCTAATCTTGATACCATTATACCCCAAGCTAGTACTTCTGTACATAGTACCCTGGTACTAGTCTGGTTTTACTTACTCGACGTTATCGAATATACTTTCTACGATAGCCTTTAGAACCCCAACCAAAAGTGCAACAGGAACATACACCCAGTAGAGAAGCCACATCACATCAGACGCATTTACTGATTTGAGTATTTGAAATAGCAAGTAATACCATATTGGGCCAGTTACAGATACCCAAACTATCCCAAATACACAACCAAACTTTTGTTTTACAGTCATAGAATTAATTTCCTTTCGAGTTTCTTTATCGGAACTCGCCCACCGAAGTGGGCGAGCGGGACATAGAGAAGTGTGCTAATGCATGTCGGCGCTGGGAACAATGTACGCTTCGTCTTCATACTCGACGAGGTACGTGTCCGTGTCGGGGTCGTAAGCCAAAATCTTGGCTTCGACATCAGCCTGAAGAGCTTCAATGTAGCAAACACATGTACGCATTTCATTCTCCTTTTCCAAATCCGCCAAGAAGGCGGTTGACAATCACAAACTTTCGCAGACCAGGTAGATGACGGCCACGAGAACGACCACAGCAAGAAAGGCAAAAGGGTTCATACTGTGATTCCCTCAGGGAAGTAGTAGTTGAAAGCCCACGCATACTTCTTGCGGTTCGTAATCAAGAAAGCTTTGACGCGGCGGTCGTGAGGTGGCCAATGCTTCTTGACTTTCGAGTACGTTTTGCAGTTTGTACCCGCTTCTGCTCCGCATTGCGGGCATCCTGCCAGTGCCACGGCATCGATGAGGATCATGTTGCCAGTAGGCTTTTGGTTTTTGGCTTTTGTGGTCATCGTAACTCCTTGAGAGGGGTTGTTGGGGCCCTCTCGAAGGCGTCCTAGTTGAGGTTCCTTCAACCAGTCCGCAGATATGGTTGACGGGAAAACCCAGAGTCCCATCTGGTAGTGGGATATCTCATGCCCAGAATCTCAAAGTAGTCCGCCTTCGAGAGAGGAGGAGCTTTCGCTCCTCACACCAAACCGATGGAACGATAGGTGGCTCCGTTTTCGGAGCACCAAATCTTCGCCAAGTTGACTGCACCTGTGTAAGTGTAGGCTTGAAGCTGCCGACTGTACTGGCGCCCAGTGGCCGAAATGTAGTAGAATCTCCAAACTTGTTTTGTCATTTTAGTAGTACGTACCTGTAGCTGGTGTCATCAAGTCCGATTAGGCCACGATTAAGAGCTACAGACTCCATGGCCGTGATGAGTTCGTTGTTCCAATCCCAGTCTTCGGGGTCGAAGCCATCATCTCTGGCTAAAGAATCGATGAGAGAATTGGCTTTCTCGAGTTCATCACCTTCGATGGTGAAGTAATCGGGAATATAAGTAACTGCTTTTTCAGCGAATTCGAGCGTTGTCATTCGAGTCTCCTTGTGTGTTTGATCTTGATTACATTATACACCAAAGGTGCACACATATACATAGTACCCTGGTACTAGTCATGAAGACCACGCCACAATCTCTTCTGCCTTGTCCAAAATGTCCCACATAACGTGTGTGTTCAAGTCGATAAAGTAAGTATAAGTACTTCTACCATTAACACGAACAACACGGCTGTTTGCTTGCTTTCGCTTTTTCAAAAGATAGTCAAGGCAAAATACGAAATTATTAAAAGTTCCGTTGGAGAAGTTGACTGACCACGTGCTGTTGTCAGTTGCACCCTCACGATGAAACTCCCGTAGAGTGACCGTGTAGAGATCGCCTTTTGGTTCTACGGGAACTTCACCAAGATGATAATCTGCGATGTGTCTATCTACACTCAACCTCGTCTCCTCCTACCAATTTTTCAATTTTGCCAATATGACTGACGATGGATTAGTTCGCTCTTCATTTCACTTGCTGAGTAGACTAACTCGTTGCAGCAGGTGGTGTAACCTTGGTCAGTTGAGGGATTTGGTGAGAAGCAGCATTCGCAAATTTGAGTTTTGGGACCAAGTTCGCGGATGATCTTTTCGACCATTTCGAGCTCTTCTTTGATGTACTGAAGTTGTTGTTCGTTTTCGCTTTTGTTGTTCATTTTCTGTCTCCGTTATTCTTTATTATGTATACATTATACACCATTTTTGCACATGTGTACATAGTACCCTAGTACTAGTCCCCACACTTGCCCGCCGAAGCGAGCAAGTGGGAGATAAAGAGGGGCGGGCTATTCGGGGGTGTTGTAGAAAATGAAAGCCTCTTCCAAATCCTGCCAACGTCCTCGGAAAACGAAAGCTGGTATGCCCTCGTTGGGGTCGGGGGTGACTCGAGTTGCGTGCAGATTGTAGTCTTCTGCAAGTTCGAGCGCAAACAATTCTCCAAGTGGGCCAGCAAAATCGAGCTCAATCTTGTAGACGCTGCCACTTTCCAGTTGAACCAAATCGTGGAATTCCTGCAAAATCCAGTTGTCCATCTTAGTATCCCAGATTGTGTTCTTCATTCAGCTCTTCCATCAGCTCCGTTGCGGCCTTTGCTCGAGCATCGTCGCCTTTGCGAAGGGCCAGTTGGGCGGCTTTGCGGAGGGTTTTGGTTACCCAGTAGCGGGGGTGAAGGGCGGCTTTGACTGTGAATTTCTGTCCGTTCTTTTCGAGTGTTTTGGTTTTCATGAGTGTCTCCTTTTGTCTCTTTATCTAAATACATTATACTCTATTCTTGCACACATGTACATAGTACCCTGGTACTAGTGTTATCTTGTATGCTCAAAACGTTTTATTTCATATCACATAGTATACATAAAAGGTAACTACATGGTATAGATTACATATCCCGCCATGGCGATTAAGAGGGCGTCGCAGGCGAGACCGATGGCTAACACGACAAATACCTCTTGTAAGAGAGGCATTGTCATTTTTAAGATGATAATGAGGGCTAAGATGGTCATCATTCTTGCGCTCGTAATTCATGAACTTTTTCCCAAATTTTCTCAAAGTTCATGAGCCCGTATCGATGCACCAATGTGAACGTAACTTCTGACTCGGGAAGAAAGCTATAACCTCCTCCACCATTAGTCGAAAGCACGTATGCTTTTCTTTTCTGCATCGAGCGAACGATTCCGTGGAAAGAAAAACCGTCTGGAAATTTGACGACAATTAAGTCGCCACGCTGGAAGTTTTTGGGATTGAACATGTTGTCTCCTTTAGCTGAAGAGTGCCGTCAGCATCTCATAGTAGGGTTGAACGTCGCTTTTGGAGCCACGATATCCATCGACACGAAACTGGATGTCCGAAGCTTGCAAGAGAATTTCATCCCAAGTGTGGAATTCTGCGTGACCGCAATTCATCCACGTTCCCTCTTTCAGCTCTTCGAGGACTACCCAGGGGATGGGGTTGCCGGGGTTGATAAGGCAAAGTTTGAAGCTCTTGCCGTTGGCAGTGAATTCATAAGAAGTGTTTTTCATGAGTGTCTCCTTTAGCTTGCTAAAATGTCTTCCCATTGGGTGAGAAGAGAACGGTTTGAGATGATTGCTTGTGTGAGGTCTTCGGCAGCTTCGTCACAGCAGTTTGTGTAGCCGTCGATAGTGCAGTCTTCATAAGCAATGGCTTTTCCGCAGCCTTGGCAAATCAAAGTGGCTTGAGTTTCTTTGGCGGCTTGAAGTTCGCTGATGCGGGCTTCGAGTCTTTTGATTTGCTTTTTGGCTAATTCTTTTTTGCTCATTTGAGTGTCTCCGTTTCTTTACTAGCGGCTCCAAGTCCACCGGAAGCCGTTGGGAGTTTCTTGAATGGTCTTCATGTCGTTGAATTTGTAGATGAAAAGCATTTTGTTCTGGGAGTGCACTCTCATCCTCACGTCGTCGGTGTCCCAGCCGAGGAGATCGCAAACGGTCGATTTGATGGAAAATTTCTCCATGGTGTCGAGGTCGTCGTCGTTGCGGAGAGCGATGGCCTTGATGGAAACTAAGCCGCGGCCTCCACTGTAAAAGTATTCATTCCACTGTTTGCCTGTGCGATTTGTAATTTCTTGAGCGATGAAGTCGTTTGCCTTTGTCATTTGAGTGTCTCCGTTTCTTTATTATGTATACATTATACACTACTCTTGCACAGATGTACATAGTACCCTGGTACTAGTCTTCCCAGGACTCGACATCTTCAATGAATGCGGAGCGGTCTCTGGCCACGCGGCCTTCAAACTGGCTGTGTCCAAACTCACTTCGTCTGAAGATGCCTTGACGGATAGCTGCCTCTCTAATTTCTTCGGCAGCTTGTTCCCTGATGGCATCTGCTGAGGAACAAAATTCTTGTCCATCAGGGATAGAGCATTGGCAGTGTCTGCATCGGTCCATTTCGTTCTCCTTGTTCTAAAGTGGCCAAGTAGGGATCGAACCTACGTTACCGGGCGGCGTATCGCCTGCACCCATCCATCGCACTTGTTATCGGGCTCTTCACCCGCGGCGTGCTATTGGCCTTTGTGACTTAGCTAATGCGGACTCGAATGTCGACTTCGACTACTTCGTAACGTCCGGGGAAGTCAGCTTCGGAATCTTGTTGGCGAATGTAGCGGCCAACTGCGACTTGAGCTTGAATGATCGAGCTGTCTGCGGGGACTGGGATGTCGACTTGGTCGACTTGGTCGAAAACTCGATCTCGAATTTGGGCGCTTACTGAAATTGATTGCATTTTGGTCTCCTTGCGTTCTTGATTCTGATTACATTATACCCCACTCTTGCACTCTTGTACATAGTACCCTAGTACTAGCCCTAAAAACGCCCTCTCCGAAGAGAAGGCGTTTGCCCCATTTTTGCGGTTCACTATGAGGCTCGGAGCTCCACCCACCGCCAGTCTTTTCAAAGGCTCCGAGTATGAATTAGGCTTCGCCTACTTGGGAATGAACATTATCTCGTTAGCTCTAAAAGTCAAGTTTACCACTTTTCCACCAACGGTTTCTTTGAGGTGGCTGAGATAGAAGTTGACTTTCTCCAACATGTTTGCTCCTCTTATACCTTCTGGAGCGTACGCTGTCTTCAAGTGAGAGTTGGGGTTCTCCCATTTTGAAGTGTACTTGTTGATGCGCGATATGATTATATCATACAATGTTTCGCCGTCCCAACAAAGTAGATGAAGAGTCCACGTTCCATATTCACTAAATGCGGCTACATTTCCGTTCTGGTTCAAGCAACGCATCGCTGCGCTAGAAGAAAGATGAGTCGCTGCATGATTGGAAGTTACGTGAACATCGAGCTGATACAGTGCTGAGTTGGCTCCCCAATGGAGAAGAAGTTCATCTTCCGACATTGGCTCTTCGTTGAAAGTTGCATCTCCGAAAGATGGGAGGGTAAACTCAGCTGGGGAAGCCAGTGATACGATCGCTGCCGCAAGAAGGGCTAAGATTATCACTGGGCCCACGAGTCTGCCAAATACGTTTGCCATTATTGTCTCCTATGTTGTAAAGGTGCGATGGTCTTACGGACACTAATTGTCGATAGCCACCTCCTTTCTTTTGCTCTGATTACATTATACTCCAAGCTTGCATGTATGTACATAGTACCCTGGTACTAGTTGCGCTCGGAAAGCGGGCAAGCCGAAAACGCGGGGGAGGATGAGGGGGCGAACGCGCTCGGAAAGCGAGCGAACCGAAAACGCGGGGGAATATGGGGGGCGGGCACGCCCGCGCCACCGGTCACGGTTACAGGGGCTTCGGGGCCTGGGCTTGCCCGCCTGGGCCCGCCCGCTTGGGCCCGCGCGTCGGCGCGCCCCGGGTCCGGGGGCTTGGGCCCGCCCGCTTGCAAGCTCGGGCCCCGGTGCCGCCCCCGCCCGGGGAGCTCGAGCACGATCGGGACGCTTCGGGGACGCCGCTTTATAGCTCGCGTCCTCGGCCGCCGCCAGGGGCTCGAGGCCCTGGCCGGCTCGCGAGCGAGCTCGAGGCCCGGAAACGGGCCTGCGGCCGGCGGCCGCCAGCCGGCGGCGGCGCGCGAGCGGCGGCGCGCGAGCGGCGGCGGGCCGCAGCGGCGGGCCGCGAGCAGCGGCCGGCAGCCGGCCGACGGCGGGCAGCCGCCGACCGCCGCCGTCGGCGGTGGCGACGCCCCAGTGCCCCCGCCCCTCGCGGTGCTCGGGCCCTGGGGCCCGTGGCCCAGGCCGATGGCCCCGGCAATGGGCTCCCGCTATAGTACCCGGGTACTAGCGGGGGCCCGCCCTCGCCGGCGGGGAGGCCCCTGGTCGGGGGCCTGCGGCCGGGGGGCGCGCTCGCCGGGGGCCTGCGGCGAGCCGCGGGCCGGCCTGGGTGATGGGTACCATGCCCAAGCCGCGGCCAGGGCCGCAGGGGCGGCCTGGGGGCTGCGGGGCCGGGGAGGCCCCTGCGGCCGCCGGGAGGCAGCCGGCCGCCGGCTGGATGCCCGGGGCCCGGTGGCCCCGGCAGCCCCCCGGTGCCCCCCGGGGTGCCAGGAGGAAAAAAAATGGGCCCGGGGCCGGCCCCATGTCCCACGCCCTCGCTATAGTATAAAACTACAAACTGGTAACGTATGGGCCATTAAGCTATGGTAGGCAGCTATAAGCTAAAAGGAGGTTGGAAGGTTGGATGGCTTACTGTATGGGCGTTTTCTAGTTACAGTAAGCGCCTACCTGTACCAGGCAGTATGCTGTTTACAGAGTTTAAGTTAAAGAGATAACTGTATACAGTTATAGTAATTTTTTAAACATAAATAACTACCAGTTTAGAGTTATCAGTCTTAATATATAGCGGCCCCAGAATGTAATTACACCGTAAGAAAAGGTGTACACGTTTTAGCACAAGAAGGATGATATAATGAAGAAAAAAAAAGGAGATACAAATGACAAGTGTTTTTCGTAAGGGTGCTCCAAAACTTCAAAAATCAGGAAAACTTACCAAGATCATTTCAACAGGCCTTCATGAAATGTATCAGCTTCGCAGAAAGCGAATTTATGGGGGAAGCTCTGGTTTCTGCTATCGTCAAACGTCTTGGCCACTTGTTTGCCCCACATCCACCGTGAGTACTTTTCCAGCTTCAGCTCGATTGTATGCTGACATAGGGACAGTCATCCACGAACAATTCCAAAAAGCTTTTGAAAAAGAAAAGATTCTCATCGCGGCAGAGTGGTATTTGGGCGATGTTTATGGCATCAATATTGGGGGTTACGTTGACGCAATTGTTATGCTGGATGGAAAGCCGAGAGTCATAGAAATTAAGACTTGTGGAAAGTTACCTGACAAAGTGAAACCGGACCATCGTGCCCAATCTCTCATTTATTCACTTCTCACGGGAATTTATAATCCAATCGTCCTCTACCAAAGTCGAAATGTGGCGAATTGGCAGGGAGTTCTAAACACTAGAGAACTCGAAGTTATTGCGACTAGAGAAGAGTTGCTTTTGACCGGAGTCAATTTAGTCGCTGCCGATTTGTGCACTAAAAAGGGATTGCTGCCACCAAAACCAATTCATCTTACAGTAAAATCACATTGCGGTTTTTGCACTCTCAAAGATAATTGTTTTGAGGGAATGAAATTCCATCCCGATGTAAAGCATGCCGAAGGAGTAGTGTGGGAAGAGATTAGAGATGAAGCTTTCAAGAAAGCCAACTGGATGATTGATAATATGGAAGCGCGATGGAAAGAACTGTTTGTTGAAATTGAAACTAAGAAGGAGGAAGAAGAATGAAAGTCGCTTACGGAACCGAAAGAGAAAGTTACGCGGAATCAAGTGAAAAATGAAGACAACACCTTGGGAGTTAGTTTACACCCCAGATCTTGATAGCGATTTTCGCATTGGAGCATGTTTTGCCAAATTTGATATCGAGACGACAGCTCAAGCAGGACATTTTATGCCGTCAACAATGTTTAAGCATGTAAAATCAAAAAGGGCTCTCGTAGTTGTTCAAAAGAAAAACGGGACATTCTGTGTGGAAGAGTTGAAATACGGAAAATGAGTAGACCGAAATTCAATCCTGGTAGAGACAAAAACGATCACATTGTTAGAGATGCTTTGAAGCAATGTGGTTACCAGTGGGAAAACCTTGAAGTGCGAGTGGTCGACCTTTCTCCATTTCGTGGTTTAGTTGACCGTCTCATTTCTCTAGGTGAATATTTGTTTGCGGTTGAAATTAAGCCAGAGGAAAAAAGAAAAAGCTTCACCGAAGGTGAAAAAGAGTTTCCTCACCCTGTTTATGTTGTCTCCACTGTTGAAGACATTTTTGCAATCTTCAATCACTTATATCCAATAGCTTCATATATAACAATGCAAAACGGTGGCGTCACTATTGACCCAATCAAACGAGAGTTAGAAGAAACCTTTTTCTTTGAAGAGGGCAATCACCGTATCGAAACTATAAAGGAGTTATGTGAATGACAAACCCTGAACAAAATGAATCGAAAGATGTGTTGCTTGGAGGAGCCCAGAAATTTTTCAAATGGGGCTCGCGGTCCACAGTCAATGTTATCAAGTGGATAACTGATAACTGGCTTAAGTCGATGGTTCTTATTGCAAGTGCCACTCAAACATTTGCTCTCATTTCGTTCTTTGCCCCGGCTTGGGCGTTCTGGCTTCCTTTCATTGGCGTCATGTTGATGGAAGGAGCGGTCCCAATTTGGCAAGCTCGAGAGCAAATGGCCGATGAGCAAGAGGGGAAGGGGCTAAGTGAAAAAGAAAAAGCTGCACAGGAACGAATTGCCAACATCATGGTTTGGTTATGTATTTTCATGACAGCGACCACCATGATTGGAGGCGCTCTTGTCGAGGTATCGACTGGGCAGATGGCCAAGATTTTGAAGCCCAATGAAACAATCACTGCTTTCATGGGGTGGGCTTCAATTGTTGGCATCTTCCTTCTCGGCTCCACCCACCTTATAGCTGACTGGCGGTATCGTCGTCTCGACCCTATGTTCAAAATGAAACAAGAATTTCGACGAGAACAACGTCGTTTGTTGAGGATCAAAAACAAAGTCAAGTTACAAGATGAAGCTCGCGAGCAGCGATATGAACTAAAACGACTTCGTGAATTGAGCAGAAAAGAAGCTCCAAAACGCGGTCGTAAGAAAGCCGAAGACAATTATGGAAAGGAGAAGAAATGAAATGGCGAATCCTTTTAGTGTTCCTATCCCTTTTGTTGGTCACATTAGCGTGCGGCTTGGAGGACGTGTTTGGCCCCCCGACGTCCCAAGCGCCTACGCAAACGGAACTTATTACGGCTACTCCTCTGACCCCGGTACCATCGGTCACCTTCTCGGCAACCCCAGCGGAGAAATTGCCGACACCGATCATGATTTTAGAGTCACATGGTCTCCATATGAAAGTAGCATCAACAGTGCTTGCGGTTCGTGATGGATGTGGAACCGAATCTGAAGTTATCGCTTGGGTAGCGGAAGGCACTCAAGTCATCGTAGAAGAAGTTGTCAATACGAGTGGAAAAGAATGCGAGCAATGGGCAATTTCATACTTTCCCACTCAAGACTTAGATGGATGCGTTTGCCTAAAACATCTGAAAGGAGAATCTAATGGCAATGGCGGTAGCCGACCTTAGCAAAATGTTTAGCAATATGCGTGAGCACTTGGTTGATGTTGTCATTGCATTCCCAAGTGGGAAAATTATTCAGACAACCGCTACAGTGGAAAAACTTCAAAATGGTGGTAATACTGTTTTTGATATTGCAAAACAAGAAACGATGGATATCACACTTGAGATAACAAGTGCACCTATTTTGATATATGAGAATCTCGAGGAGTTGAAAAAGAACAAGCGTCGATTCGTCTCCACAGAGGAGGAAGTGTGGGAGGCGTTACGATGACAAACAAGTTAGGAGAAAAATCGAAGCCAAAATTGCTTGGTATCACAGAACTCTCGATTATGCATGAAGCTCATGCACCAACAAGAGTCATAATTGAACTGATAGCAGAACCAGGTTTTGACGCACAGTTTCTTTATGACCAAGTAAAATGGGGAACGCTTTTCGAGAACACAGAAGAATGTCCCCACTGTGGGAAAACTTTTCACTTGCCAGAATCTGAGTGGGAAAGCTAATGAATGAAAAGCAATTTTATTACATGATAATGGCAATGGAACGATATGGCGGCTCATTCGTTGTGGCTCTTGCTGATTGTTTCAGAAAAGCCGACGCAGTGAATTTTGCCAAATTGATGCATGCTTTTCCTGAGTATATGAAAGAGTATTCGCAAAAAGGTGAAATGCTTTCACGTAAGCAGGAAAAACCTGATGAGATAACATTGTCCCCTTGGGAATCATAAGCTGGTACAAAAAGGAGCTTATATAATAGAAGCAAAGTTACATTTATATTGGAACTAGTACCAGAGTACTATGTACTTTTGTTACATTTTGGCGTATAATGTATACATATTCAGAGGGTCCGAACAGCCCTCAATCTAAGGAGACTAAAATGTCATTCAACACTTCGAAATTCTCAGTCATGGTAACAACTGAATCAAAGAAGAAAGCTCGTGCTCTCTTCGTTTACGGCCACCCCGAACTTTTCGAAAAGACCTACGGCTTCGAACACTACAACATTCCCCGCCAAGTTGGTACAGTTTCGATAGTTCACTTCACTTACAACCCGACAAAAGGCTCACGCAGGTTCGTTCGAGCCATCACTATCGGCAAACTGACCGCCGACAAGAAATTGTACGAAGATCCCACTTTGATGGTCGAAATTGAAAATTTCTTCAAAAACAAAGGCGGTGCAGTTCTTCACCCCAATGTTTTCTCCGCTAAGGCAGCTGAAAATTTCCAGAGCTTCTCAGACGTAAACCTCACAGAAGCAAACGACGAACTGAAGAACAAAGTCCCCATGGACAAGAGAAACCCTCTTCACACTGCTGGAGAAAAAGTCGCGAAATTCGGAGAACGCAGACTCATGAAAGACTACGTCGAGTATGATGGGTTCTTCACAGTCGAAAGTGTCATCTCCCTCTTCGACGCAATGGCAGCCAAAGCAAAAGCTTGCGGAGCCGCCAACGTTTTAGCAGTCGGCCCCTCAGGCTCAGGCAAAACGAGCTTCCCCAAACTCTTTGCAGCAAAACAAGGAATGGACTTCATCAAAGTCGACACCGCCCTCATCGCAGACCCCGAAGAATTTCTGGGAAAACGTGGAGCCAA
>Ga0180437_10001732_pt1 | contig 36771 bp, 28 predicted proteins | sample SS_ome_4_FD_132410 | JGI IMG/M metagenome (GOLD analysis project Ga0180437, IMG submission 132410) | Hypersaline lake sediment archaeal communities from the Salton Sea, California, USA - SS_3_D_1 metaG | ecosystem: Environmental > Aquatic > Non-marine Saline and Alkaline > Hypersaline >...
GCTATAGTGCCGATGAGCCCTAGTTGATCATCGGTCACTTGGATCTTCGTCAGGGTTACGCCGCCTGTGTTGGTCACAACGTACGTCCAGGTCACGGGATCGCTCACAGGAATGTACGGACCGGGTGATGAATCAGCATCCTGCCCGTTGGTCGATTTTTCCACGTGAATTGCGGGCGCAGGTCTCTGATACCCAAAATCCGCATCGACAAAATTCACTCCTGCCGGCAGATTGACGCTCATCGGGTCGTTGCCTGTCGTCAATACCATACCTGCTGGAACCGTGGCATCGACTACATTGACCGTATAATTCCCTGCTCCGAGGTTGGAAAATGTATAATTGCCATTCCCATCGGTTGTGGCCAATCCTACCTGTGTACCACCCAGAAGAAGTTTGACTTGTACTCCAGCAATGCCAGGCTCCCCGTCCTGGGTTCCATTGCCGTTGACATCCTCGAAAACCGTGTCTCCGATGGATCCCAGATCACCACAGATAGGGCCTTGTACGGAAAGGATTTCCACACCATTTTGACCGAATTTCAAAGTGGCAGTGGAATTTCCAGCCGGCCAGATACCCAGCAAGGTCACGAAAAACGTCCATGTTTCACCTTCCGGGACGCCCGAGTCGAATTTAATTCCCTTTGCTCCTGTTGTCGGATCGTCTAATGTGTAAACCCAGGGCTGTGTCGCATCGATAATCAGTTCGGGATTGCACCATGCCAATGTCCAGTGGCTTATGGCATGCGTATCGGGATGCGAATAGACGTGGTACGTAAACGTCGTATTTCCTCCACTATAGGTGACATCCACTAACGTCACTGTGTGTCCCGATAGCTGGCCTATGGCTGTCGAGCCTCCAATGAATAGGAAGACGATAAGCCATAACGAAAACATTCGCCAAAATCTCATCTTACTCCTCCTTTCCTCAACCCGTATTGGCGATAAAGCGCGCGCTTCATTCGCATCGACACTTTATCTCAACACTGTTGAAGTCACGGATTTATTTCAAAGACATCCTTGTCCACTCGGATACATCCCCTCACCCCTATAGCCAAAGACTCCTTTTTATATCCTCCTCTTTGTTTATACCGTAGATTATTTACAAGCCGTTTTTCCGGGTGCATTTGTAAGTACTAAATTATCACATTATATTATTTTCATTTTCTGAAAAACTCAATAAGGAAAATCCTTATATTAAGCTTCTAAAAACCCTACAAAAATAGTGAATAAAAATAATACAGAGACCATCAAAAGTGAGATTAAAAGGGCTATTCGTGTGTTTTGTATCCATTACAAAACACACTTTCCTCTCTTCATTTAGACAAAAAGACCCTTTTCCTGACGGTTTCGTACAGGTTGAAGATGTGATTAAAATTTTTAAAAAATAATGATGGGGTGTGCAATTTCGGAAAGATGATTATATCGAAATGGAAATCGCTAATATTTCCTGCAGGATGAGTGGAACTATCTCGTTAAAATCTCAATCTCCTTTCCTCTCAGCACAGCAGACTCTCCCTAATGCTTTTTACCCCTACTCCGTCCGTTTTACACGAAGATCAACGGCAATACTCCTGCCTCGATCCTCAAGGTCGCAAAATTGGGTGCGGATGATCCTCCATTTTATTTTACTGCTTTTTCACTGTAATAAAAGGAGATATTGTGATAAAGTCAATAGCCATGTCGCTATTGTCACAATTTTGTCAAATTTTTCACATCAGGGATTTATCGATCTTATAATCATTCCGACTCATAATGTCAATCACAATGAATTATAAACAATTATTCTTTTAGAGTCAAGAGGTTTTTTTGTTTGGATTTTAGCTACCATCACTTTGAATGCTATGGTGGTGATTTTTTAATGGTTTTTCTTAATAATTTCAGTTTTTATAGATATTTTTTCATCGATACGAAATACAGTCATTGACCTACACGTACGAAGAGAGAAATCAGTTCAGGATAGGACAGTTTCTTGCGAGGACCGTTATGTCACCCCGTCGGTATAACGTACTATGTATCACCGATATGTCAAACCGATGACGGCACCCTCTGAGACTGGGATTAGAAGGAACAATATCCTCCAATACAGATCGCTGAATCGAGTAAGTATGTAATTACTGATAATGCGACTCCATATCAGTCACCAGGAAGCAAGGGAGTCAGTTTGTCAAACACTTTTTCTTGCTGCGTTACATAAACAGTGACTCTGTCAACGGTAACTTGCCACACCGGAATGAATCGGACTTGTGTTTGCTCACAAGACTTGAATAGCATCTGAGCCCGAATTTCCTTCACTTCCTTACTGCAGGCACATAAGTAATTGAGGGCGAGTTTCACTGCCCGATCTTTGTCCAAGTATTTAAAAGGTTTTTGAAAAACACCGACTTCCTGGAATTCTCCATTGTATGCATTCAGCAAAATCGCACCTTGACTGAGTTCCCCTACTCTTTGTCCCAAAGGTACCAGGTAATACCCTTTAAACTCTTGATTTACTAACAGTGGCTTAAGGGGGATACTCCCTCGTAAAACTTCATATTGAGCTCTTTCATCAAGCTTCAACTCCTTAAACCATCTCATAGCAAATTCTTGAGCCATGGCTTCAGAGATTATTTTTCCCTGGTCAACTTGTTTTCGGGCTTTGGCAACACCTTCTTGAAGTGGCGGTTCGATCACAGCAACATAATTGCCATGCCACTTACTTGCTGGATAGTTTCCAGGAACATCCCAGTAACTGCCGTACCAGGTAGCACCACTTATCAATGACCGAATTCCTCCATGAGCAGCTGTGGGACAGGGAGGATTCCACGGATCTACGATTTCAATAAAATTGAGAGTTACGGAGGTGTTGGTTGTTGGATCCACGTCAGTGGTGAATCCGTCGATCATGACCCAGTGCTGAAAACTGCCATAAGGCGATCCCCCAGGATTTACCAGTACGGCCGTGGGAAAACTTCTTCTGGTCATCCAGTAGGTGATGGAATACATCAAGGATTGTGGATTAGAGTTGGCATAAATACTCCAGTTCACTCCCGGATCTCCCCCAAGTTCCATGAGAGTTTCCCTGAGACCATCAGGATCGGTTGCCCAACTTGCGCCGGGATCATCCCTGTGAAACACAATTCTATTCCAGACATGAGTCTGTGTAAATGGGTGTTCAGTACCTCCCGGATATCCCTCCAAGATCATCTGTCCGGTTGCTGCTCCACACCAGTTATTGGCCTCCTGGCAATACGAGGGTACTGTATTCGGAGTCTCTAAATATACATCGTGTTGTGCGGAGGTAACTCCCACTACTATGAATACTAATAATAGTAATGGTGCCGATTTGCTAATTCTCAAAAAAATTTTCTGCTTGAAAAATTCTGTCCAAGTCATGACTTTTGCCCTCCCATTTTATTAACTAATTTCTGTCTCAAATCGATAAAACGTGTCTTCTTAAAATAATTATGACCTCCTTTCAGTAATAAACGTTTAAATAAGAAGGTCCTGCCGACGTTGGGCGAAATGTTACGTAATTGGCCTTGTCACAAGTTGGGAAAAAACGTAAGACCATTTGCTCGTTCAAATTCAAGCTATAAACCGTCTTCAATACAAGTGTTTATTATATGTTGAAAGTCTGGTTCTGGAAGTAAAATATTACTCCTAACTGAGGGATGAGTCGTGTTTTACGTTACCTGTTTACCTCTCCCCAGAAGCAAATGATATGTTTCACATCCCCCTGTAATCTTGTTCTCGAAATCTTTAGATTTTTGGTATGTTACTTTCGAAGTATAATATATTTTATCGGTAAAATCAAGAAAAAAATATAATGAGTTCGAAATTTAAGCTACAAGCTTATCTATGGGCACTTACTTCCGGGATATTTAGAGATCTGCATTTTAATACAGAGTGATTCAAAGACTGGCACCATGTAAAAATCCTGGAGCTCGCCTTCCGTATCCTGGCTGCTAGATTAGATACCTGCTTTTAGGCTGGCTCGGTCCTTTGATTTTCACGGACTTTCTGGGCTAAGGGGACAGCAATGTTGTTTGTGTATCAGGAGAATAGGAAGTGGCTGGGTAGGATTTTTTCCATGAATCTCTGGGCTGCTTTGTTGTGAGTGGTGAATTACACTTTTAATCCATTATACGATTCCTATAATAAGCATCGCTCGTCATAAACTTTACTATAATATAAACATTGGCATTTTGTCAGTTATATTCATACGAGATTGTTAGACAGTCAGTCACTTGAATCTCACGCAGTAAATCGGTAGCAAATGATGGTAGGGATGATTATGGATAGAACAGCAGGTTATGTTTTGGCTTCTCAGAAGAGGCCGTTGTACTGTTTTTTATTAAACTTGAGTAGATTGCGGATTTAAAGTCCGTGGAGCCCACCAAGCACCCATGTGTCTCCATATCGAAAATAGAACTCGTAATAGCGGATAAATCAAGTAACTACTGGATTGGTTTTTTTATAGAGTTATGCGCGGATTTTTCTCAGGTGGTCAATGGGTGGCAAGTTTATGTCAGAAATTTGGATTCTTATTTTATGATACTTCTCATCAGGACTGAAGATGTTTGGATTTTGGATCTCAAATCGGTGTTTCAATACGGATACAGAAGTATTGCCATTTTTTCTGATTTTTCGAACCAGACTGCAAATGATTTATAGAATTATATACCAGACAAACTATATACGAACCTCCATCTCATATGCAAAGGATATCGAGAAGAATTGCAAACTATAACTCCCTTAAAAGGTTTTCCACTGCCTTTCCCAATTGCTGATACATATCATATAAATGGGTATATTTTTGAGCAGCCGATGGATCGGGATGATAAGTGTGACTGAATCCACAGCCCATCGTCTCCTGGGCCTTTTCGACCGTATCAAACACACCGGCAACAACGGCGCCGAACATGGCGGCCCCTAAAGCTGTGGCTTGCTCCGAAGCCACCACTTTGATAGGCATGTTCATCACATCGGCGATGACTTGCATGACAAATGGCGACTTTTGTGGAATCCCTCCGGTAGCCATGACCTCTTGAATTTCAATTCCATATTCAATAAACCGATCGGCAATGGATTTGGCGCCGTAAGCTGTGGATTCCACAAGGGCCCGATAGAATTTGGGAGCCGATGTACTTAACCGCAAACCTGCGATGGCCCCTTTCAACGAATAGTCCGCATCGGGATTCCGGCGTCCATTCAGCCAATCCAAGGCGATGAGTCCTGTTTCTTCGATGGGGATTTTCTGACTCTCCTTCGAAAGGATGTTCAGTAGGTTGTCGTGAACATCCTTACTGATGCGTGCGGATGTCTCTCTGTCGAGCCAATCTAGTGAGTGTAGAACCGATTCAAAAGGCCACGACAGTAGATTCCTGAACCACGCATAGACATCCCCAAAAGCCGATTGTCCTGCCTCCAGGCCGATCATCCCCGGTATGATGGAGCCGTCCACCTGTCCGCTGATCCCCCGAATCCGATGGTCTCCGATTATATCGGTGGGGACAACCATCATGTCACAAGTCGACGTGCCGATAATTTTACTCAGCATTCTGGGTTTGATGCCTCCGCCAACCGCGCCCATATGAGCGTCCAAAGCACCCAAAGCAATGGGGATTCCCGCCGCAAGACCAAGTCGGTTCGCCCATTCCTGGGTCAGATGGCCGGCTTTTTGATCCGATGTGAACGTTTGGCTATAACACCGGCTCCGAAATCCTTCGAGGTTCGGATCGACCTCAACCCAAAACTCTTCACTGGGAAGCCCGTCCCATTCCGCATGCCACATCGCCTTATGACCCGCTGCGCATCGGCTTCGTTTCATCGCAGAAGGATTCTCGGTTCCGGTTAGCAGGGCTGGCATCCAATCGCAATGTTCGACGCAGGAATAAACAACTTTTTGAACTTTCTTGTCGTGCCGGATGACATGCAACAGTTTCGACCAGAACCATTCGGACGAATAGCTCCCTCCTGAGTATTTGGTGAAATCCGTTCCTCCCCATGTTCTTGCCTTGTGATTGATGTCTTCGGCCTCAGCAATGGCCGTGTGATCCTTCCATAGGATGAACATGGCGTTGGGATTGTCGGTGAAAGCTTCGGACAAGGCAAGAGGTCTCCCTGCTTCGTCGACGAGGCAGGGCGTCGATCCGGTGGTGTCGATGCCCATCCCAACGATGTTTTTACCCGATCCTTGGGGTAATTTTGTGAGTGCATTTCGTACGGCCGATTCCAGGCCCTCGATATAGTCCAATGGATGCTGACGGAACTGATTCTTATCAGGATCGCAATACCGTCCTTCAGACCATCTTTGATAGGTTGAAACATGGCTGACCAATTCCTCGCCGGATCGGGTATCCACGATCAGTGCCCGCACGGAATCCGTGCCAAAATCCACACCCAATACATATGTTGATTCAGCCATACTCTTCTCCATAGTCCTTTGACAGAGTATCTCCTTTCATCCAAATCCGGTGGCTTCTCTATTCCATCCTCTCCCAAATGGGCGGAATTCTGGTCTGGCACTCCGGCCCCAGGACCACCGGAGTAATTTTTGTTTGTTCACAAAAATAGACCAACGCATCGAGACAATCACCCGCCACACCCAGGACATGATTGCAAGGGAATGTATGGATGAATTCATCGAACGAACAGCTCAGCCGTGCATGCACATGGGGCCAAGTGGGGTCTGTGGATGCGTTAATGGCTTTTCTTTCTTTTTCAGGCAGATCGAGGCTTTCTCCTTTCATGATGACCATGAACGGTCTGTCATCCCACAGTCCCACTCGGGCAAAGGTCATCTGACCGGGTTTGGCGTCGAATTCTACAGAAGCGCCCCCGGCTTTGAAATATAACTCCAAGGCAGGGTGGAAAGAAATTTTCTTAAAATTAATCTCGGGATCGAAGGACTGTTCCGCGTAGTAGCTCGAATGGTTCCCCGAATTGCACCAATCCCAAAGGCCACGTTCCGCGTCGTACAGTCGGACGTCCATAAACAACGTGGGTAATCCTCCGGAAATATATTTCATGATCTGCATAGTGATTCCAGCAAAGGCGTCGGCTTCTGTGGCGCAGACCACCGACTCCTTGGGACCCCGCCAGTCGTATGGATCGTTCATCATCATTTCGGCCACATCACCCAGGCAGACATGCTCCGTGAGTTCCCGCTGTCCTTTGAGGCCGCAAAGGTCGAATCCTTTGTCCTTATTGACCAATTCCATGGCCAGATAAAGCCGGATTTGTGTCTTCAGCGTCTCTGGTGTTAGCATCTTCCCATCGTATTTGAGCCGGCTCCCCAACAGTGTCTCGAACCAGTTCAGTCCTTTCTCTACTTCGCTTTCCTCGACGTCGTTCTCCATGACCTTTAAAAGCCAGAGCTGGTCGATCTGCCTGCCTGTGGTTCCCAGAAATTTAATCGTTGGCACAAGATGGTAATAGCCTGTTTCCATCCCCATAGAATGCCCGCCGTAAATGCCGAACACCTCATTCCGCATGGTGACATTGGCCTCGGCCGCCCTCAGCCAGGCCGTTACCTTTCGAATCACCTCGGGATCATCCATATCTCCCACGATCCGGTGTGTACGCAGACCTACCTGCCTCAATGCACCATCCGTGGCCAGAAGCCCCACATTGCCCGGATACTTGCCATTGTTGTTGGAAAGACTGAGAATCGGTTTGTCTCGTCCCAGGGTGTTTAAAAATGGCCATACAAGGAAGGGGAAATTCCAGACATTGTAGCACAGAATTATAATTTTGCACCCGGCCCGAACGAGTTCTTCTCCAACTTTTTGGGCCACCCGCGTGGACGTGATAATCTCCGAACCCGCGATGATTTCCGGAGACGTTCCATCGGTATGAACAAGATTTTTCTTGATGAGTTCAACCCATTGATGAACGACTTTCATATTCTCAGGATTGTTCTTCTCCCATACATGCTTTCTCTCATCGTTTAACATGACGATGCCAATAGGAACACTTTTCATTTCCCGTTCCTCCTGTCTGCTTGATTCTCTGTCTGATGATATGGATTCATAGGACGTTGCAGGCGATTATTTTAAGAACGCATCGACATTCTCTTGGGTAATCGTCGATGTGGGAAGGGTAATCGTTTCACCGGGCAGGACGGCTTTTCGCCTTTCCAGTATGTCCAGAGCAACGTTGAGTCCGGCTTCACCGGGTGTCGGATAAAGAAAAGTAGCCGTTAAAATTCCATTCTTCACCCAAACACACCCTTCATTTGGAAGACCATCGATGCCGAAAAATTTAATGTGTTCATGTATTCCGAGTTCTCTGGCCGCCTGGTAAGCGCCATAGGCCATGGGATCGTTGTGCGCATAAACGATGTCGATGTCTTTATGTACTTGAAACGCATCCTGGGCAATGGTTTTCCCCCGATCCAGTTTCCAGTCTCCGTCCAACCCGCCAAGGATTGTGATGCCCGATTCCTGTTCCACGATTTCATGGAACCCATCCCGTCGCTCCTGTGCCGGTGTCGAAGCCAGGGAACCGCAGATTTCGTAAATTTTCCCTTTCGCCTTTCCAGGTCCGCCCAACAATTCCACGGCATAGGCGCCTGCTGCCCTTCCAATAACTTTGTTATCTGCCCCGACAAAGGCCGCGTACCCTTTGTATGTGGTATTGCGGTCGAGGACAATGACCGGTATGCCCGCTTCCGTGGCTTCTTGTATGGCTTTCGAGCATCCCGATGCCTCTTTGGGAGATATGAGAATAGCATCCACGCCCTTGGAGATGAATGTCCGGATGTGTTCCACTTGATTCTCAGTTTTATCATCGGCATCCAGGATGATGAGGTCTACTTTATCGGCCATCAAATCAGCCCGAGCTTTGAGATTTTCATTAAATACAACACGCCAGGGTTCCTTGACCGTGACTTGAGAAAAACCGATAATCCACTTACCGTCTTTTGTCGTTTTTTGACATCCTGTTACAAAGCCGACTACGAGGAAAATAATCCATACCCTTTTATTGAAAATTTTTGTGTTCATATACGCCTCCCCAACGGGTTCATTTTTTCAAACGCCGAAACCATCGGACGACCGCTCCCTCTTGTAGAAGTACGGCACCAATAATAATAATCCCCTTCAGAATATCCTGCACCTCGCTGGGCACCTCCTGCAGATTCAGGATATTGCTGAGATACCCTAAAATCAAGACTCCCACCATGGTTCCGAGGACCGTACCACGTCCACCCATCAGACTCGTTCCGCCGATGACCACAGCGGCAATGGCATCCAGTTCCCATGTTGCGCCTGCATCCGGTTTGCCCTGGGTATACGACGCGCAGTACAACACGCCTGCCAACGCCGAAAGCCCTCCGGATATCCCGTACACGAGGATCTTTACGCGCTCGACACGAACACCCGAAAGCCTCGCAGTCAATTCGTTGCCGCCGATGGCGTAAATATGGCGGCCCAATCTTAATCGCGTCAGAATAAAATGGACAATCAAGACAGCAGCAAGGAAGAACAATCCGGTGATGGGAAACAGGTCCATTCCGAACAGAGCGATTTTTCCGCTGAGCATATCAAAGCTCTGGGGTGCCATTTGTGTCGTTCCTTCGGCCGTGTAGCCCGTGGCTTGATAGTAAATAGGATGAATCTGTCCGCCTTTTCCGGCAATAAATTTGGCCAATCCGACCGCACCGCTCATCATCCCCAGGGTCACGATAAAAGGCTGTATTTTCCCTTTGGCGATAACAGCACCGGTTAATGTGCCCAATCCCAATCCCAGAACCGGGACGACCAGCAACACCGTCAGAGTTTTAAATCCGGTGGCAACTTGGCGGCTCATCAACAGGAACACCATGAATCCGATACTCGATCCCACAATAAGACTGAACAAAGAGACAACTTTACTATTTGAGATATGTCGTCGAAGGAACCGTTTGGTGAGAGTAAAAGCAATGACAAGACACAGGAACACGAAAACGGGAACGGCTATGGACGTGGCCTTGGTCCAGGTTCGCTCCATCAGCAGCATGGCGCAGACCACGGAACTCAAGGAGACCATACTTCCCACCGAAAGGTCGATTCCGGCCGTCAAGATGACCAGTGTCATGCCAACGGCTGGCAGGGCGATGATGGATATACGGCCCAGAACGTTTAATTGATTGTAGAGATTTAAAAAAGTTGAACCGTTCAAAAAAACGCCCGCCGCAAATATGGCAATCAATCCCATGAAAGGTCCAAGACGGCGGAACAGCAGCTTTATGTTCGATGCATAGACCACATTCATCCTCGTCTTTATCATCCCACGGGGGCGGCCGCTTCCATGATCTTTTCCTGTGTGGCTTCATCCCGAGAGAAAATGGCCGATAGCTTTCCCTCTCTCAATACCATGATTCGGTCACACAGAGAAAGCAGCTCCGTTAATTCACTGGAAGCGATTACGATGGATATCCCCTGTTTGACAAGTTTCGAAAGCAATAGATATATCTCATGCTTGGCACCCACATCGATACCCCGGGTGGGTTCATCCAACAATAATATTTTAGGATGAATCGCCAGCCACTTGGCAAGCAGTACTTTTTGTTGATTGCCTCCGGACAGCGTATCGATAGGATTGTCCAGATCGGGGACATTGATGGAAAGCCGGTTCATATAGGCTTTGGACAGATTTCTCTCCTTTTTTCTGGATATAAAAATGAATGTGAGAATCGCCTTCAATGCCGCTAATGTCATATTGTGTTCCACACTCATGCCCAGCACGAGGCCGCTTCCTTTTCGGTCCTCGGTTATCAAACCCATTCCCGCATCCATAGCGTGATGAGGATGGGAAAAATGAACCGCTTTTCCCTCGATTTCCACAGTCCCCGTTGTGTTCTCCGAATCCACGCCAAACAAGGCCTCTAACAGTTCCGTTCGTCCGGCGCCCAGGAGACCCGCAATGCCCAGTTGTTCGCCACGTTTCAGTTCGAACGAGACATCTTCGATGAGAGGTTTCCCCTGGCGATTGGGCTGGATTCGAGTAAGATGCTCAACACGCATAACCACATCGTCTTCCGGATGCCCTTCTTTCACAAAAAATTGGTCGAATCGTCGTCCCACCATCATGCCGATCAAATCCTGACGATTGAGATCCTCAACATGTTTTATATCGACTGTTCGGCCGTCACGCAGCACTGTCACACGATCCGCAACCCGAAACACCTCTCCGATGCGGTGGGAGATATAGATGACAGACACATTCCGAGATTTTAATTTTTCAATAACGGAAAACAGAGTCTCGATTTCTCTTTTTGAAAGAGCCGACGTAGGCTCATCCATGATAACCACACGGGCATTCAGGGAAAGGGCCTTTCCTATCTCCACCAGCTGTTGTAGGCCTACACGCAGTTGCGAGACCGGAGTCGTGACCGGTACCGTAAAATGCAAATCGGCAAGAATCGATTCAGCCATTCGGTTCATTTGGATATAATCAACACAGCCTCCCCATGTGCATGGTTCACGACCGAGAAAGATATTTTCGGCAACTGTGAGTTCAGGCACCATGTTAATTTCCTGGTACATGATGGCAATACCCGCTTTTTCCGCTTCACGGGTATCAGTGAATCTTCTCTCTGTCTCGTCGATGGAAATACGACCTTCCCAATCGTCGTAAACGCCAACGAGGATTTTCATCAGCGTCGATTTCCCTGCGCCGTTTTCACCCATCAGCGCCATGATTTCGCCACGCCGAACCTCGAAATCAACACCGTGCAATACGCGAACACCGGAAAAGGCTTTGACGATAGATTTCATCCGAACAAGGGATTCGGATCTGGATTGAGAATGTTTGGGTATCCCTCGCATATTATGGATTTGAGCCTTTATTCTTCTTTTTCATTTCCCCACAATTTTCCCTGGCCATTGGCTTTCCGCCAGGCATCCCGCCATCGATGTATCTCTACCGTATCTATGACAGGCATGTTCTGACGTTTTTCTTTTGAACGCATAACCGGAAAAGGTTTATGCGGCTCGACCTGATACCAGTAGGCCACTGTACAGAGATCCAGTGTGAGACAATTGTCGTGTCCGTGCTCGATGGTCGCTCTCAACGATTTTTGAAAGGCCACGGGCGACTCCAGAAAAAAATCGTAACAATGGGTTCGGCCCAGCCAGCCGATATTGTCGTTCACTCGGGCGTATCCAAAATAGGGATGCATGTATATTTCTTTGGGACACCAGGACGAGTTGAAGAAGTCCTCGGTTCCCGTGCCATGAAGCGACGAAGGCCAGGATTCGCCATCGATGAAGAACATATCATCGCCTTCCCCATACCACATCGGGCCGGGCGAGTCTACGTAGTAATTGACGCCCACAAAATGCCCTTGGCCCTTGATATCGGCAAACAGATAATTGCCCGAACCATCGGTGTTTGCCTGCTGATCTCCCAGAACAGACCATTCGTTTTCACCATCCGGTAAAGGCTCGGTGAGCTCGCGGTTCCACCATGCATGAAACCTTCCCACATCTTCGGGCATGGATTCATGCGCCTCGTAATCGATGTAATAATAAAATGACCGGATAGGCTCGTCGGACTGGTTTTCCACGGTAATTTTTGCTCCGTTGCCAAAAGGCATCGGAAAATAGCAGTTTAGCGCTCGGCCTTCTTTGGGTGCCACGGCCAGGGGGAGCGAGATAAAATTATACGTTTCGCCCCAGCCATTTCCAAAAAAATCTCCGATGGGTGATTCAACACTGGGTTTGGTCTCTCCATCCCAGTACATCCGAAGAATGGCGTTTCGCCGGATCATCTCATCCTGGCAGGATATGGTTACCCAAATATGACGGATGATGCCTGCGCCCTCGATTTCTGCAATCGTGGCTGTTTGGCCCGATTCGATGACCAACCGGTCGGCATTCTTTCCGGTCCGGTCGTAGCTCGAAATTCGCTTCGATTCGTACGATCTGAGCTTTGCCAGACCGCCCAGTGCACTCGATGGCGTTTGCATTTCCTGTGCCGTCGCCCATGACGCTGCCATCGCAACAATCACGATGACGACGGTATTCCGACCTCGCAGTTTCTGATCAGCCATCATGCCCTCCTGTTATTTGTGGAAAAATGTGAGTTGTCATGCTAAGATCATTTCTCCCGCGTCTGCACCCAGAAGAAATCGATGCCGATCTCTGGAGAATGAAGACCGTGTTCAGCCCCGACGTATTCGAGAGACAAGGTATGCTCGCCTGCATCCAGCTCCACGGATTCGAAGAAAAAATTCCGAAGCAGGATTCGATGGGGGCAATAGAGATCAATGGGCCGATCTTCCGTGGCAATCGGCTTGTTGTTCAGGAGTACCCGTATCCTACCCGATTGCGGGGTCAGGGCTGCGGTCATGACGACGCGTTTTCGTCCTGCGTGGTCCACAGGCAGCCTAAAATCCTTACGATCACCGGTATTCTTGGGTTTCCAGACAAGAATTTTTCCGTCGGCCCAAAGACGGCCTTCCCCGATCTCCGTCGATTCATGATTTATGAGGAGTTCCTCAGCCGGGTAGAAGATGGAACCACGTGCCGCACCCCGGGCGGCGGGATGCCAATCTTCGGGTAGAGACAATGACCTGAGATCTTCTCCGGTCAACGGCACATGATCATCCACGAGTCCCGGACGTCCATAATGATAACCGATGCGTGCATACGAGAATCCGGTCACCCGCTCATGACTGAACAGTTCCATATAGAAACCCAGATACTTTTCGAAGGGGATGGGATCGAGAATATGCCATCGATAATTCGTCACAAATCCCCGATTACCCGGACCGTCATTTCGTGGCTGCCCGCAATAAGGGAAATAGAAAATATCCGGCGCTGACCAGGAATAGTTATAATAATCCTCGGACCCTGTGCCGAATAAAGACGGATGCGTGTTGTCGTCCACAAACACTTTCTCATCCCCTTCTCCCCACCAATTGCCGCCCGGCGTGGGTACGGACGCCGGATTGAGCAATATCGAACTCGTGCCCACATAGACGCCTTTTCCTCTGGCCATTAAGAACGGAAGGTCTTGAACGGCGCGATTGGATGCGATGAGATCGTGATCCACTCTCCATCGGGCGCGAAAATACATCGTATGCGCATCCCAGGTGAAATCGGCCGGCAGTACGTCTCCCGATACGCGGACCGATTGGCCGCCACGGTTCTCCAATTCGATGCGCAGGGAATCCCGGAAAGGCATGACAAATCGGCAGGTCATCCGTCCATCGGCCTCCACAGTAAAGGGAAGCGACTGATACGGATTAATCCCTGGCGCAGCACCAAAGAAATCACCCACTGGGGACTGAACCTGTCCCCAGGGATATCCATCGCAGGCGATAGATAGCACGGTTTGTCTCAAGGCCTTATCCATATCATCTGCCAGAAGCCGGAGCGATAGCCTCTCGATAGCTCCGGGGCCATCCAAGGACAACATCTTCTGTCTAACTCCCGGTGCGAGTGTTTCATCAAAACGTTGAACGTGATCTTGCTTTCCTGAGGCAATAATAGCGTCCGGGTCGGAAAGAGCCTTAGTGACATTGTCTATGACATCGGCGTATCGGTCGATATCGTCGGATTTGAAAGTAACAACCTGGACGTCTTGATCGTAAAGGCGCGCTTGTATCTGGTAAAAATGAATCTCTTCCACGTTACCAATCCAGATCAAGCGGAAGCGTTTGGAAAAAGGGATCGGCGCATAGGATGCATCGCACTGGTAGACGGTTTTACGGAAACAGTCGGCATCAATAGCCTTCAGATTGGACAGAACATCGTAGGGCTTTCTGAAAAACGGATCGGCCTTGCCTTCGTACAGAGGCCTCTGCATGTCGTCGATGTATAATCGAACCTTACCGGAGATGGAGGCTGTCCAAAGTCGGACAATGGCGCCGGGCCCCTTCAAATCGGCCATCAGATACTCGCCCATCCCGGATTCATCGGGTGCCTTTAAAACCTCTTCAAAATTAGGTATGGGCTCGCCCCCGAATCCATCGGAATTGGCAAACCAGTCAGGCCCGTTCGGCACCTGGCTTCGATGATCGTACGATGAAAATTGAACCATCCGATAATTCGGATCCGGATACCTGGCCAAGGCCTTCATATCGATCATTTCCTTAAAAAGCGAACCGGTTGTAATCACATTGTCGGTGTTGGGATGCTGGGCAGAAACCATCATCGTTTGAATCGTCGTGAAAATGAGGAATGAAATCAATATACACCTTTTCATATTCCCCTCCATCATATATATTTTGAATTTAAAAACGATAACACACCACCGATGAATCTAGTGCCGAATATCTTTGCATGATTCGCCAATAACGAACTCGGGATTGATCACTATTTTTTGATACGTTTTTGAACCCTTATCAAGGATGCGGTCCATGAGCATTCGGGCGGCATTGCTGCCGATAAACTCCGGAGCTTGGGCAACGTGGGTTATCTTTGGCTGTATGAGATCAAGAAACGACAGCCGATCAAAGACGATGAATGAGATGTCCCTGGGAATATGCATGTCGTTTTTAAAAATGGCTTTCAGCGCACCCATGCCCAGGATATTATTACACGCGACGATGGCTGTCGGTCTCTCAGGCAGGTTGAGCATATCGGATGCAGCCGAATAGGCTATATCGCTATCCTGTATCTCAGCGCTTCGGATGTAATCTGAATTCAGAGGAATACCGTTTTTGTTCAAAACGTCCTGATAGGCTTTTAATCTTTCTGCGTAGGGATACAGATGAGCGGGGCCTTTAATGAGCCCAATCTTTTTATGTCCCAGGTTGGTCAAATATTCAATGGCTTTACACATCGAATGATAATGATCGCTCGTTATCGAATCTGTTTCGATATCCTCATAAATTCGATCCACTAAAACAGTCTTTTGATTTTTTCTTTTCAATGTCAAGATAGAGTCCCTTGATACGGGGGCGATGATAATGCCATCCACGTTTCTGCCAACCAGCAGATGGACATATCGTTTTTCTTCATCCTCATTTTCCTGAGTATTACATAGGAGTAGATTAAAGTTGTATTCTCTGACAACGAGTTCAATCGCATGAAATAGGGATCCAAAAAACGGATTGCGAATATCGGGTAATATGACACCGATGGTGGATGTTCTTTTTGTGACCAGAGATCGGGCGATTTCATTGGGATGGTAATCAATATCTTGGATCGCTTTTTGAATTCGATCCTTTGTCTTACCGCTGACACGATCTGGTGCGTTGAAAAAGCGCGAAACCGTCATCACCGAAACGCCGGCATGAAGTGCAATATCTTTAATGGTCGCTTTTTTCATAGAAAGGATTTATGTTAACGTTAATATTTTTTTGCTTGTGTTAACTTATTATTTTCATTAAATTCGATTTGAGAAGTGAAGACAGAACAGAATCATTTTTGTTGAACGTTAACATCGATACATAAAATTAATATGTTTCATTCAAAATATCAAGAAAAAAATAAAGGAGTCGTGCCATGAAAAGAGCAAGTATCCGCATGACCGTACTGATTTTTTCAATGCTCAGCTTCTTTTTGGCGGACATGATCACCGCACAGGATTTTCCGTCGGTATTAAGCATTCGTGACAGGGCGAACGTGATGCTTCAGATCACTCGAAAACGCTTGGATACCCTCGTTTCCCGGTTTATGAGGGAAACCGGTTTCGACATGTGGATCATCACATGCAACGAGGATGATCTTGATCCCATCTTCAAAACGATGATCCCCTATGAAAATTGGTGCCCCATCACTCAAATCCTCGTGTTTAATGATCAGGGGCCTGGGAAGGGAATCGAACGATTAAATGTCTCCCGTACCAATTTTGGTGATCTTTATGAAAGTGTTTGGGATGCCGGAGCCTGGGACACAGAAAAAAAGGAAAGCCAATGGGATTGCCTGGGAAGAATCGTCCGGGAGCGCGATCCCAAGAAGATCGGCATCCATGAGGGAGAGATCCAATGGGCAGCCGGAGGATTGACAGTCGTGTTGAAGAAACGGCTTGTGGAGGCCATCGGATCGAAATATACGGCCAGGCTTGAATCGGCAGAACCTATCATCACACTCTGGGCCGAAACGTTGCTGGATGAAGAAATTGATCTGATGAAACAGGCCGTGGCTATCTCCCATGCCATCATCGCCGAAACATTCTCATCCAAAGTAATCACTCCCGGTTTTACGACGACCGATGACCTCCGTTATCATTATTGGCAGCGGGTGGCCGATTTTGGCCTCGATCTCGCTTTCTATCCCTTTTTCTCCATTCGCGGCCGTCAAGCGGAGGCGATCGAGAGATATGGGAAGAACGATAATGTGATACGTCCTGGAGATCTCATCCACTGCGATGTCGGTCTGAAATACATGTATTACAACACGGACCACCAGGAATGGGCCTACGTTCTTCGGGTAGGTGAGACCGATGCGCCCGAAACATTTCGTAACATCATGGCCGAGGGGAACCGACTGCAGGACATTTATTGCGGTGAGTTCAAAACAGGCCTCACGGGCAACGAGCTTTTGGGCAATATTCTTAAAAAAGCCAAGGCGCAGGGGATTCCTAAGCCCCGTGTTTATTCTCATTCACTCGGCTATTTTCTCCACGAGCCGGGTCCGCTTATCGGACTGCCATGGGAGCAGAAAAACAATCCGGGCAGGGGAGACGTAAAACTCGTGCCCAACAGTTGTTTTGTCGTCGAGTTGAGTGTCACCATGCCCGTGCCCGAATGGGAGGGAAAAGAATTTCGTCTTTCCATCGAGCAGGATATCGCTTTCACCGGAGATGGCACGGTTTATCTTGATGGACGTCAGACGCGGTTTCACCTTGTCCAATAGGAAGAAGTGAAAAACAGATAGAACCTAACATTCATGATCATTCCGATTCTGTGACCTGTTTCCATACACGCAGAAAGTTACCGCCCATAATCTTGCGGACATCTTCATCGCTGTAACCGCGCCTCTTCAATCCACGGGTTATATTCGGATAGTCTTCTACTCCACGAATGCCCACTGGCGAAGGATTGCGGGGATACATGTCCGCTCCCAGTCCCACATGATCCACACCGGCAATCTTCACAGCATGGTCGATATGATCGAGCACATCGTCGATGGTTGGCAGATTCTCCAGCGGCCAGTCGCGGCTGGCATTGAGATGCTCCACGGCGATGCGAAGCTGCAGGTCTTTAATCGGGGGAACCTGTTGGAACCAGGGACGGCCGATGGCCCGTAGTGCGTTCATCGTTTCCAGATACTCCGGCGTTAAATAATTGAGGACAAATACGATCCCGATAACGCCGCCGTTCTCCGCCAGTGCCCGCAGCATCTCGTCACTCATGTTGCGGCGATGGTGATTGATGGCCCGGCATCCCGAATGGGAGGCAATGACGGGCTCTTCGGTGATCTCAATCACATCGAAGAATGTGTCGTCGGATACGTGCGAGATATCGATTACCATTCCCAGCCGGTTCATCTCACGCACGACCTCTCTTCCCAAATCATTGAGTCCGCCCCAACGGGCTTCATCGGCGCCGGAATCGGCCCAGCCATGGGTCACATTGTGCGTCAACGTCATAGAAGACACACCCCTGCTGTGGAACTCCCTCAGATTCTCCAGACTGTTCTCTATCGCATGGCCGCCTTCGATGGACAGCGGCATGGCGATCTTGCCCCCGGCCACAATTCGCTCTATATCGGAACCGGTTCGCGCCAGGGCGACTTGGTCGGAGTTGTTATCAATGGCCTTGAGCATGGCATCGATCAGCCTTCTTGTCTGATCGGCACAATTATCCGGATAAAGGAAATTATGAACAAAAAGAGCAACGGTTTGCACATCGACGCCTCCCTCCCTTAAACTCGGAATATCGACATGTCCGCCGGGCAAGCGTTGTCCGATATCGAGTTTTTCATAGAGGACACGCAAGACGAGATCGTTGTGACAGTCCCAGACGAGTGCGTCTTGATGAAGGGATTGAATGTCTTCTTGACTGGGAGTGCAGGCTGTAATCAGAAAGAATAGCATAATATGTATGATAACAATCAATAGAATGACATTCACTGCTTTCATGAAATCCTCCATTATTCTGATTGACGCCATCAATCATTGGGATGAATCAAATGATATTCAATAAAACAATCCATGTCCAATGGGATATCGGTCACTGACTTTCACGGGCAACTTCCCCTGGGGTTTAATCTCATTTTTAAGCAATTTGATGAAAGACTCGAAATAAACGAGCTGATTTCCAAACCAGCTCCCTTCACCATAGCCAACGACAAAGGCGGACACATCCCCGATTTTCCGGATGAGATGAGGATTGCCGTAAGACATGGCAATGACCGAATGGGGATGAGAAGCGATGATCTCGTTCAGCAAGGCAAGGTCATCAGCCCGGAAAGGTGCAGCATCCACGGCGCGGGTACGCTGGACGAACAATGAAAAAATCACCAGGTCCGCGTCAGTAACAGCTGTCCGGATGGTGTCGTAGATAGCGGGATTTATATTTGGCTGCAATATAAAATTCTGAATACCCGGGAAAGAAATCGCAAGTTTTCTATTCAATTCAGTTGGAGAAGAGTCGATGTCATTTTTTTGTACGCAGATATTGACAATATTAGACAACCGCTTGTCTGGTACGGGCAGAACGTCTTCATTCTTTAAAAGGGTGAGGGATCGATCGGCGACCTCCTGCACGACCGCGAGATGGGCTGTGGTACCCACGAGTTCGTTCACTCGGTCTTCGTCTACGAATCGATTTTTATGCAACCCGAGAAGTGCTTTTTGATAGAGGAGTTTGCGGACGGATTGATCGATACGAGCTTCGCTGATTCTGCCCGTTCTCACAGCAGCAGCAATTCCCGTAATCGTTTCTTCAGGATCTTTGGGTTTAAGGATAATGTCGTGGCCCGCCTCAATGGCTTTAATGGCGACCTCGACCGGCCCGAAGCGTTGGATGACATGGTCGTACCACAGATCATCCGTCGTAATAATACCCTTAAAGTCCAATTTATCGCGGAGCCAATCCGTTATCAGTTTCTTTTCGACGCTGGCCGGCAGTTCCGATCCGTCCGTCACCGACGGTATTGCGATATGCTCACTCATGACATACGTTACGCCCGCATCGATAGCGTGCTTGAATGCGCGAAATTCTTCTGTTTGTACGGTCTCTGCCGGCTTATTATTGTAACTGAAACCGGAATATTCTGGAAACGGGACAATATCACCCCGGCCTGGAAAATGTTTGGCCGTCGTCAACATCCCCATTTCTTTATAGCCACGTACATACGCCCTGACCAACCGGCCCAGCAGAGCCAGATCTCCCCCGAAAGAGCGGACGCTCTCCGATGGATTATCCGGCCGCACTGAAATGTCCACAACAGGCGTATATGTCAGATGAAATCCCATGGCCCGGCCCTCGGTTGCCATGACTTTGGCCGCCTTATACATCAAGTCCTCGCTTCCCACCGCTGCAAAAGCCATGTTGGCCGGGAATTCGCTGGCGCCAGAGACCTGCTGGCCGGGTCCTCCCTCGAAATCCACGGTCATCAGGATGGGCAACTCCGCCTCCTTTTGCAGACGATTCAGCAGGTGGGCCACATCGCGGGGAGTACCGCCGTACAATACAAAACTGCCCACACTCACATCCCGGGCAAGCTGAATCCAGCGAACGAACGGGGGGTTGTCTTCGGCGATATATTTCCCCGAGATATCGGTACAGATGATTTGAGCGATTTTCTTTTCCAGCGACAGTCCAGCTAAAGTTTTATCGGCCCATTCTTGGGCTTCCTCAGATGTCACCTGTTGTTGGGCACTGACAAAAGATGCTGATAAAATCAAAATGAGAATAAGAAAATGATGAAATACTATCTTTCGAAATGGAACATTCATTTGATTCTCCTCTCTCCGTTATGCCATGGGCCGAGCACAATCGATCCAATCACAGTGTCATCTCTTTTCCAGAAACCACTATACGCTTCACATCCAGGCTTCCGTTCTTCATCTCCACAAACGGTTTGCCGTTCTTCAAGCCCACTGTACCGAATCCGCTGGCTGTGGCGAAGAAGGAGCGGAAATCATTCCCTATCTGTGAATCGATGTACAACGTTTTTTCCACGGCATCGTATCGAACGCCCGTCAGCCCTTGAATCAGACCGTAGCTGGAAAGCGCTCTCGCGTACCAGTGTCCACACTCGTACTCGTTAAACGGATTGCGAATCGTTCCATCATATCGGTCTCTGCAAGCCCGGACGATCTCCAGACCTTTTTCGACCATCCCCTCGAACATGAGATGAGATGCCACTTGATATTCGATGCCGGTCCACACTTCGTCACTGTACACAAATGGAATGGAAAGGGCGCCGCCCTTGGGCCAGGTGCAAAGCAGGAGGCCGCCGTCTTTTCCCATGGCAAAGGCAGGTCTCTGGGGATTGCTGTGATCCGACAAATCCTGTTTAAGGTTATATTTATGAATGGCGTTGAGGTTGCTTTTGACTTTTTCCGAATCGATGATTTCATCCAGACCGCAGACCCGGGCAATCCAAAAGCCCAATATACCGTCGGAAAGACAACCGGTACCGTACTGGTATTTCGGTCCTTCCTGATTGAGCATTTGGACGATATCGTTGTATCCCTCGCCATTGGAAGAGACGTCCAACGGTTCGAATGCGGCATCCAGCCCGTCTGTCGTGATTTTCTGATAAAAGTATTCCCCATCGTACAGTTCCGTTTCAAAATAACGGATGCCTTTCTCAAGGAGACTGGCATACCGGGAAACATCTTCTTGGAGGAATTCACCCATCTTGATCGCTGCCGTGAGGGCGCCTAAATAGAAACTGGAACAGTGCCCATCGGGCCCCCAGTATTCGATGTCATAGGTGTTGTGATGGGGCTCTTCCAGGACGCCTCGGCCTCTGGGATCCCAGGTTGTGATGCAGTACTCCAGACTCTGTTTTACCTTTGGCCACATTTTCTTCAGCCACGCGTCGTCGCCGGAGATCCGCCATTCCCGGTAAATCTTCATAATACCGCCCAACTGACCGTCGGATGCCGCATGAAAGGTATGCTTGACTGGTCGGATGGGCAGCCCCGTACGAAATACCTGATGTCCCCGCTCGTCCTGGCTGACAAAAAATTCTGTTTCCCTTAATGTCCTCTCCAGATCGGGAAAAAGGTGTGGAATGACCTGGGCATAATTCCAGACGTGGGTGCAGGAACCGGAGCAACATCCCCTCGAATCGGAGCAGCCTTCCCAGCACCACAGCCGGCCGTCTTTTTGCCGCTGAACAGTCGGCGATTTGAGAATGGTCAGATTGGCCGCCACCGCTTCCACGACCTCATCGGGCAAAGACATGTCGTAAAACGTGTCGCTGAATAGTTTTGTGTCTTTGTACAATTCTGAGTAGTTGAGCCGCCAGTAATACGTCAGCTCATGGATATCCTTGAAACGCGATGTGTACCAGGGGCTGTGGAACCGGCTCTCGCATTCGCACGCTTTCGCATCTTCGAGATCCTGACCGGTGCGCAGATTGGTCTTCGGTACGTACCAGGCGAACATCAATCGCACGGTTTTCTCTTCACCCGGCTTTAAAGTAATGGGGAGGAAAAGAGAAGCGCCTGGACAAGGGCCCTCAACCGGCGGATTATCCAAAAGAACGCCGTCTTTTACATTTTTCCATGCCAGGGTCATAGCATCCCACCAGCCGCCCTTGAACCAGCAGTGATCGACAACGGTTTTGTCCTCATCCAGGAATGCTGCGAAGGCACCCTCGTTTTCCGGTTGATCCTCGCTGCCAGATTGAGTGAGAATGAATCCGTATTTCATGGATCGAATGGTATTCCCTTCCCGGCCGATGGCCATGAAATTTTTTGTATTGTAAGAAAAAACGGCATCCAACGATTTTCCCGAAGTGTTCTTGAAATGGTACTCCAGACCACCCACGGGCAAGCTCGACTTGTCCGATTCTCCGGGAATAAATGGACTCCAACCTGTCAGCCGAATCTCCATGGGGATATCATTATCAGAAAGCGTAACCGTACCGAAGGGAAATCTGGCTACAAATTCCGCGTTGTCAAATCGAGGCAGACCGAAGCTCGAACCGGCAGCGCCATTACCCGTACCGGGGGTACCAAAAATTTTCCAGTACGGGACCGGTCCTTCCAGAACTTTGACGCCATTCTCCACGCCTTGAATGCTGATTGCCGCGAATGAACACGGTTCCTTGAATACGTCGGGTTGATTCCGTACGGAGACATGAGAAATGGCGCCGGTCCCTTCCAGGCAGATCATGCCGGCACCGATGCCTCCTATGGGAAAGGCGACTCGGTTGAGATAAGGTCCGGTATAAGACCCATTGTATTCTTTTTTGATTTGACTGCCAGGACCGTGGTTGCAACTCACCACTGCGAGGAATAGCACCAATATCATCACGAATGTTGTAAACATTGATTTCTGCATAACGGTACCCCATCTTTTATTGTGGACATTGTTGGAACGGTCTGAATCATCGGATTTACATGTGAAGGTATTGAATGTATCCATTCGATCCCTTGACAAAAGTGTTGAAATGATACCCTCTATCTCCACGGTATGGATTCCCGTTCCGCTTCTGTCAAGGGTGGTAGAAGCGCTTCTCCGGGTTCGGTACGATGTCCGTCGGCATCATGGATGCTAAATCCCAGGCCAGTAACATTTCCTGTCTTTTCATCGATTATCCCTCTCACAGCACAGCATCCGTATTGTCCGTTTTTGTTCAAAGCCACCATTTTTAGTCCGAACAAAGGCTTCCCATTGTGACGGTCGATAACTCTCTGACAAACAAACTGACAGGCCTTTTGTGGCGACATTCCCTCCCGCATCTTCTCGACCGCCAAAAAGCTAGCACTCACTTTGATCGATTCGGCTCCATGCCCGGTAGCGCCTGCCGCACCGATCGCGTTATCCACATAAAGCCCCGCTCCGATGATAGGGGAATCACCCACACGACCCACAATCTTAAAGTGATGACCCACGGTGCTGGTCACTCCGGCGATATCCCCATTCGCATCCAATACCAGCACATTGATGGTTCCCCCTCCTTCTGGCTTGTATTTTTCTCTGGGAGGATGGTAATAATCCCGCGTACTCAGAGTCTCTTTCCATTCGACCCAATGCTGTCTTGCCTCTTCTGTCAGCAGGTTTTCTTCTTTAAAGCCGTGCATCTTGGCGAATTTCAGCGCGCCTTTCCCTACCAGCATCAGGTGATCGGTTCTTTCCATGACGAGGCGTGCCACGGAACAGGGCGTTTTTATATTCTCCAAAGCAGCCACCGCACCCGCGTTATTATTGTCGGGGCCGTTCATCACAGATGCGTCCAGTTGTAGAAAGCCTTCTTCGTTGGGAGCACCTCCAAAACCCACGCTTCGGTCCCTGGGATCGAGTTCCGAAATATTTGTCGCTTTCTCAGCCGCATCCAAAGGGCTCCCACCTTTCTGAAGCACTTCCCAGGCTGTGGTGGTTATTTTCTCTTTCACATAAGGATTCGTCTTACTGGTCACAATGAGGGGACGATTGGCTTTTATTAATTTCTGTTTAAAATCATTTCGCCTTAATTTGAATAAAGGTAGACCGATTCCCATGCCAGCTGTACTGGTAAGGAAACTTCTCCGAGTCACTTTTCCCTTTATCATGCTCCACCTCCTCACGATGAAATCTTATCAATAGCTACTGGAATTTATATCTTCGATACGACTTATTCTATATTAGAAAAATGGTTTGAAAAAACAAGGATAATCTTATTTATAATTTTTTTCTAAGAATGGAATGTTTGATGAGATCATAGAAATAATAGTAGAAAAGGTCCTTGGTGTATCAATCCAAATAGACGAGATTTATGAGCAAGCGAATTCAAATAATCTTTTAAAGGATAGGTCAGTATCTTTTGAACGTGTTCTGACAAATAGGCGGGAAACCACAGCGTGGACAACTATTGATAAACAACAGGTTATAATTTGATTTCTCAGAAAATGTCACCCTATTGTTTATAAATAACTTAATCTCGTAGACAACGGATTTTCAGTCCGCGAAGCCCACCAGGCACCCCCATACGTTTTCACAGTAAAACGCAGATACTATAAATCAAGCTGTTTCCATTTATCCTTTGGAGTTTCCTTGCATCTGCTCGAGAAACGCTTCAACCCGGGTTGAGATTTGGCCTCTATCCTCTCCGGAATAATCGGTTTCGATCTTAAGGTGGGGTACGCCTTTTTGCTTGAGGGCCGATTCAACACGTATGGCTTCGATATTGTACGTGTGGCAGTACTGGAGAATATACTGCACAACTCCGTCGATTCTGTACATATCGACCTTGTTTCGGACGTCCTCGATTCTCTCGTTGTTGGGCGTAAAGCAGGAGCAGTTAACCTTCATATACCGGTCTGCGATGGCCTGGATCAAACCGTCGAGGCTCTTGGCGGAATCGGCCACGAGATTCTCGAAGTATCGGCTTCCAGTGCACGTCTCATCGGCTACCACGATACCACCCGACGATTCGATGATGTGATGCAGTTTCCAGTTTCCCATGACCGATGGGCATCCAGAGACCATGATCCGTTTTAATCCTTCTGAGAAAGGTGAAACTCCCTGGGAAATCCGCTGTTTCAGCTCCTCGTTGAGGTCCTCCAGTTTCTCGGTAAAGCGTACATGCTCGTCGTTGAGCATGGACTGGTATACGACCAAGGCATCCAGACCACTGATGGGCGGCCACTCCGAAGCACGTAGATTGGAAAAGTCTTGAAGGGCTTTTCTCTTCCGGTTCATTACGTCAATGGACTCCTTGAGTCTGTCCAGAGTCACTTTTTTCTCGGCTAGAGCTTCCATTTGATGCATGAAATTTTTAACCTCTTCCAGCCACACATCTCTGTCGGGATCCTCTTTTTTCTGGGGAACTTCCATTACATGAAACTTAACCTTCCCTGCGAGGATTTCCCACGTCTTTTTCTTGGCGTCACACGTGGTTTCACCAACGGCCATGTCTTTGATGGGTGCGTACGGGCATGTCTTGGAGAAGGCCAGCCCTAGAGTAGACTTGACAAGGGGACAGATATCCCGGGGCAAAAGTTTCTCGGCATAGGGCACTGAAAAATTCGTGCCGCCGCACAGGGGCAGCGGGATCACGTCAACAGCCATGGCGATTTCCTCGGGAACGTAAATACAGAACGTCCCGGCAATCTTCTCCCCATTTTCTTTAGCATTTATAAGTTCCTTGACCCTGTCGCCGTGAGAGGCGTGGATGACGCCGTCAAAATAAAACATACCCTCAGGGCGGTTTTTTTGAGTGAGTACGGTATCCTGATAGTTTTTCCCGATCGATTCCATCAACCGATGATGGAGCTGGACGTCGAGTCCCAAATCTTCCCACATCTTATCGTGCTCGTGCATGGATTCCTCCGTTGTCGATGATTTGTACTCGCTTCGATGTTTGTCATCATTAATGATGTTGAATCCTTGCCTTTTTACTCCACGGCCAGGAGAGCGGCACCGAGCGCACCCGTGATCTGGGGCTGTTCGGGAATGATGAGTCGAGTGCCGATTTCCTGCTCAAGCGTTCGGACGACCCCTATATTTTTCGCTACGCCGCCCGTGAGAACAACACTCTCCTGGATTCCAACACGTCCTGTAAGGCCTACGATGCGTTTGGTCACAGATTCCATGACACCCAGAAGTATTTCATCCTTGGGATGACCCTTGGAGATGAGGCCGACGATCTCGGATTCTGCGAAAACGGTGCACATGGAGTTGATCTCGACGCGCTTCTTTGCGGCAATGGCGATGCTGCCCATTTTTTCCAGGGGTACTTCCAGAATTTCCGAGGCCATCTCCAGGAAACGTCCCGTGCCGGCCGCACAGCGATCGTTCATGGCGAAGTCTCTGACGCGTCCATCACTTTCGAGGCCGATCACTTTACTATCCTGGCCGCCGATATCGATGACTGTCTTGGCATCGGGGTAGAGGTGGGCGATTCCCCGGGCATGGCATGTGATCTCGGTCACTATCTTCCCGGGCAAAGGGAATGACTTCCGGCCGTATCCCGTAACAACAGTATTCGTCAAATCCTCGTATTCGATGCCTAACGGCTCCATCAGGCTGTTGAGATGAATTTGCACGTTATCGGTCGGAGTCGATCCCGTATCCGTGATGCAGCATTCCAAAATCTTCGCCGTCTCCGACTCGTAGATGACAATTTCTATCGTCCGTGAGCCTATGTCGATGCCACACGTCAGCATGGTTATTCCTTCTCCATGGGCAACTCATTCCCACAGCAAGAACGTCGAGGGGAATTGCCTTCGGATGATTTCTCTACCTCCGCCGCATCCGACGTGTAGAACAACCGGCAGTAGCAATGACCGTCCTTGGCGATTTCATCCATCATATCCGGGCAGGGACAGAGAATGTCCTGTCCTCTAACGGGCGGCTTATTCTTCTGCTTGCAGGGACAGATGTACTCACCGACAGCTTCGAAGTTCTCGGTCATCAGGCCGATGACTTTTTGCAGGCGAGCCGGGTCGGGATTGAACACAAGGTTTTTCTCGTTGGCGATTTTCTCGAGTCGTCGGACGTTTTCATCGTACGCTGTCATAGTCGGTGCTCCTATTCCAGTTCCGGGTAATGGATGATAAAAAGAACCCCGGCAAGGAATTAATAAATCTTTTCCTCACCGGGGTGTTCCTCTGGTTTTGGTTCCTAAAGCTGCGTATGCTTTTTTATGCAGGTTGTTGGGGATCGCCCTCAAGGCGTAACCTCCTGTCGCTCTGTGTTCAGGAGGTTACTGTTTTTCTACATACAGAATCCTCCTGAATGATGCCAGGTATATGCGGAGCCTCCAGCTCCGTTAATACCGTATGTTCAACGCCGTACAGTCATGATCTTTTTTCCCACTCTTAAGACGATCGTACCGGGGAAAATCCCATATTAGGGAGTTAGATGTCCTGCATTTTTTCAATTAAACGGTTCATTCTATCAGGGTATGATTTTGATTTGGCCCCTTTTACCCTCGACGACCTGTCCCACGACTTTGGCACTCGTTACGTTTTGGTCTTCCAGAGCCTTCAAGAAATCACCTGTCTTTTTTTCAGGGACGGCAATCAGGAGTCCTCCGGATGTCTGGGGATCGTACAGGATTCTTATGAGATCGCGGGAAATGTCCGGATGACATTCCACCTGATGTCGAAACGAGAGTTCGTTTTGTCTTCCCAACGGCAGTGTGATGTTTTTACGCGACAGTTCCAGGGTGCCATCGAAAATTGGAACATCCGATGCCCGGATTTCCATACAGACTCCGCTGGCCTCGGCCATTTCGGCTGCGTGGCCCAGCAGAGAGAATCCGGTGACGTCGGTGCAGGCATGGGCACCGACCTCGACCATAGCCTTGGAGGCAGAGAGGTTCAAGGCGGTCATGGATTGGATGACGTGATCGATGGCGGATGGTTCGATCGTTCCCTGGATGACCGCAAAGGACTGGATGCCCGATCCCAGGGGTTTTGTCAGAATCAGAACGTCTCCCGGACGGGCAGCCGCATTGGTGACGATTTTGTCCGGATGCACGATGCCGGTTACGGCCAGTCCCACGCGAAGTTCGGGGTCTTCCCAGGTGTGGCCACCGCAGAGGACGGCTCCGGATTCTTGAATTTTATGGGCACATCCCCGGAGGATTTCTGCGGCAACGTCTGTGGCCATCTTCTTGGGCGGGTATCCCAGGAGATTCAAACAGGTGATGACCTTACCGCCCATGGCCCAGACGTCGGACATGCAGTTTGCTGCAACGATTTGTCCGTATGTATACGGATCGTCCACCACGGGCGTGAATACATCCACAGTCTGGACGATGGCCATTTCGTCCGAAACCAGGTAGACGCCGGCATCATCTGCCGTCTCAGTGCCCACCAGGAGCCGTGGGTCTTCGAATCGGGGCACTTTGTCCATGATACGCGCCAACTGCGCATGGTCGAGCTTGGAGGCTCACCCGAAACAGTTGACGAACTGGGTTAGTTTCACAGCATGTGGTGGTTCGGCCACGTCTCTCACCCCCTTTCGCAGACGATGTTATGGGTTTCTCTCCTCAGTTTATCGGACTTCCTATTTTTTCAGTCGGCGGTAGTCGCCGTCTCTCTCCGTGAGTCCGGTAGTATCGAAATGAACGAGCAAGGGCACGGCGTACTTACGTGTCGTACCCAGGCATTGTTTCAGGTCGCTGACAGTGGCTCGTGCGTTTTCTTGGAGATACGTACGTATTTTACAAGAGGCATCCTCCACCGCCTTCTTATGCAGGAAGAGACCGGCCTCCAGACGAATCAGGTCTCCCGATTCCGTCATGTGCTTCAGGAGGCTTTCCACCTCTTCTCCCAGCTCCTGAACCATCTGTTTCTCACTGGGCGGATTAAACGGATCGCTCAGCAGTGTCTTTTCGATTTTATTTTTCAGGGTTTGTATTTCCGGTGTCAAACGGGCCGTATGTCCCTTCCGTTGAATACGATCCCCCTTAACAGAGACGGCTTTTTCCTCCTGGAGTTGCTGGATGATTTCCTCAAAAAGATTTCTGTCCACCGGCTGCCGGATTCGGGATCGCAGTTCGGCTCCCGACATAAAAAGCCGGAGAGGATTTTCCTGGTGAAAAGTGGCCAGGATCTGTTCAAGCTTCCTTTTCAGGATGTCGTGGTTTTTCCGGCTCATCCATCGTTTCTTCCCTACCCGCAGTGCATCCCCGGCACTTTCCAAGCGGGTAAGGTGGGCCAGCGTATCCTCCTTGGTGATCCCCAGGGATTTGGCCAGGTCTTCGGATAGCATGGGCGTGAACCACGACGTTTCCAATACATCCAGTACTGCCAGCGACGGATCGCCTTTCAGAAGGCGTTGGAGCTTCTGGATGACGTCTTTTTCAAACCGCTTGTGCTTGGACGGGTATGTGTCCAGGATGAAACCGCCGCCCATCGTTCTGATGGGGGAGTAACTCCGCACCACATACCGATCCTCCCGGTCGGCCACCACGGGCTTTTCGAAGTGGAGCTGGACAAATCCTTCATCGCCAGGTGCGTATGCTTCTCTGTCCAACAGGATGATCCGGGCGATGACTTCGTTGGTACCGATGTGAACGCGGACGCGGGTTCGATTCTTGAGTTCCTTTTTCCATGTCTTGAGCAGCGAAAAATGCACGTCCATCATGCTCGTCGGCCGTAAAAATCCCGGTTCAGCCAGCATATCGCCCCGCTGGACGGCTTCTTTCTCGACGTTCATCAGGTTGATGGCGGTTCGGTACCCCACGCTGCTTTCCTGAACAGGATGATCGTGCACCTGAACGCCGCGTACACGCAGGGTTTTTCCTTGCGGGAGGAGTTCGACCGTATCATCGGTGGCAATTTTCCCGGAAAGAACGGTTCCCGCGACAACCGTTCCAAAGCCCTTGATGGTAAAAACCCGGTCGATGGGAAGCCGAAAGATGCCTTTGTCACGCCTGTCCTGTACCGTCCGAGCGACCTCGAATATGCTTTCCTTCAGTCGATCCATGCCCTGACCGGTGATGGGACTGACGGGGATGATGGATGCGTCCTGGAGAACGGTTCCCCGAAGAAGTCGTTTAACGTCCTCGACGACCATGCTCAGCCAGTCTTCTTCGACAAGGTCGATCTTGCTGACAGCAACGAGTCCGGTTTGGATGTTGAGTAAATTCAGAATCTCCAGATGCTCGATGGTTTGAGGCATCACCCCATCGTCGGCAGCGATGACCAGCAGACTCAGGTCTACGGTGTTGACACCGGCCACCATGGTCTTGACAAACTTTTCATGACCGGGAACATCGATGATGGTGATGTCTTCACCCAGGAAGGCGAAGCCCAGGTCCGTGGTCATGCCTCTCTCTTTCTCTTCCTTCAACCGGTCGGTGTCCGTGCCCGTGAGGGCCTTGACGATCTCGGTTTTTCCATGATCGATGTGACCGGCCATGCCCAGGACGATGTGACGGCCCAGTCGCTCGGTCATCGTCGTTCCCTGCCCACCGGAACCGTCCCCAAGCTAATCGAGCACGGTTTTTTTCGGCGTTTGGAATTCATAACATCGTTATTGTTTTTTTTCGAATCACCCGGCATTCGTCTGTTTCGATTCGTCCGGACTCTCGTCGATCTCGCGTACTTCACGAATGATGTTTTCTGCAACGTTTTTCGATTTCTCTGGCATCTCTTCCGCATGGGATGACAGCAGCAGTCTCTTCATGGCATCGACGATAAAACCAAATTCGTCGCGTGGAATAGTGCGACAGTCCAGCCGGTACCCATCGTCCTTAACGCGTCCAAAGACAGGAGGATTGGACAGCCGCAGTCTTTTGGCCAGCTCCTCCGCGGAGAGTCCTTGTATCTGTATAACCAGCGACCATGTGGGCAATGTCTCGGCAGCCAACGAGCCGCTTCCCACCTCCGAGCGGTCTTCGACCACGGCCATCTCTCCATGGTCACCGATGCTGTCCTTGAGCCGTCGTTTCAGACTGTAACAACGCTTCTTGATTTCTTTTACCGGATCTGTCAGCATTTTCAGGACAGGGTGGTGCTGGCATAACGTTTCTTCGTCGAGATACAGCCGGAGGGTGGCTTCCAGAACCGCAAAGGTCATCTTGCACGACCGCAGGGCGCGGGTAAGTTGGTTCTTCTTTATCCGGTCGATGTATTCCTTCTTGCCCACGATGACACCGCACTGGGGACCGCCCAGCAACTTGTCCCCGCTGAAGCAGACCACATCAGATCCGGCCCGGATGGATTCCTGAACCGTGGGCTCCTTGGGGAGTCCCCAGCGGCTCAAATCGACGAGAGCGCCGCTGCCCAGGTCGTCGACGATGGGGAGTCTGGCTTCATGGGCCAGAGAGACGAGCCCTTCCAAGGGTACGATCTTGGAAAAACCGACGATACGGTAGTTGCTTTGATGCACACGGAGGATGAGACCTGTTTCCGGGGTGATGGCGTCCCTGTAATCCCTGAGGTGGGTTCGGTTTGTCGTGCCGATTTCCACCAGTTTGGCACCGCTCCGCTTCATGACATCCGGCACCCTGAACGAACCGCCGATTTCGACGAGCTCACCCCGTGAGACGATGACTTCCTTTCCTCCAGCCAAAGTATTCAGGATAAGGAGGGTAGCAGCTGCGTTGTTGTTGACCACCATGGCTGCTTCGGCTCCGGTTATTTTTTTCAGAAGGCTCTCCACATGGATGTAGCGGTCTCCGCGCTTACCCGTATGGGGATCGATCTGGAGGACGCAATAGTTGGCAACGGCATCGAAAAGGGAATCCTGAGCGGATTTGGGAAACGGTGCCCTTCCCAGACCCGTGTGGAGCACGATGCCCGTGCCGTTTATGGCGCGTTTGAGGCTGGGCTCCAGTGATAATTCAGTATGTGTGAGAAATCCGTCGAGAATAGTCTCGTACTCAAAAGGCTGGAACGGGATGTCGCCTGCCAGAATCATTTGTCGGAGGGCTTCCAGGTATTCCCTGATTTTATCGATCACCATCGTACGAGGGTAATGATCCATCAGATGATGAATCGAGGGATCCTCCAGCATGCGATCGACACCGGGAAGTTTCTGGAGCCATTCTTTTTGATCATCCATCATGTCCGAACCCCCATTTTACACGGACGTGTTTACATGTAGTACATTCGAGGCAACGGATGCATTCGGCAGAGCCGGGATCGTCGGATATTTTGATGTCCACGGGACATACCTCTTTACAGAGCCGGCATGTAGTGCATGAGTCCTGTTTTTCGACGTGCATTTGAAGCAGGCTGAATCGGTTGAACAGGGAATAGATGGCACCCAGGGGGCAGGTCGTACGGCAGAAAGGACGTTTCGTCACGACGAACAGGACGAGGAATCCGATCAACACGGCGATTTTCAGACCATAAAGCCATCCCACCATACCCGGCTCGATGACCGGTTCTCCGAAGGACGGATCGACGGGATTCCAGACAACCCAGGGAATACCCGCGATGATGGTGCCCCACGGACAGATACGGGAGAACCAGTGGGCACCGGTGAAGGTGGGAAGCAGGATGGCCAGGACGATCAAGGAGACGTACTTGAGTTTTGTCAGAGGTTTGGGGATACGGAATTTTTTAGACCTGATCCGATACATTTTATCCTGAATCCATCCGAAAGGGCAGAGCCAGCCGCAGGCGGCCCGGCCCACGGTCACACCGATGATGCCGAGAAATCCCATCAGGAGCAGCGGGAGTTTACGGATAGCCGCGAAGTGTTGGAGTATGCCGATGGGGCATGAGGAGATAGCGAAGGGGCATGCGTGACAGTTTAAGAAGGGGACGCACCCCGCCTTGAGGGGGCCTTCGTAAATCGTTTTTGTGAAGATGACTTTATAATAGCTGTTGGCCAGGATTCCTCCGATTCCCACGATGGGTATCCATCGAAATTTACGGAGGAAAGCGTAGCGTTTCTTCGAATGTGCGTTTTTAACCTTTTGACCTTCGATTTCCGTGGGGATTACCCGATCCCGATGCAGTCCAGTCATAGCGAGGAACTCTCCAGACGAATGAGATCGGTATCTCCCTCTAAAATACCGATGACGAGTAGGAAGATAAAGCATAGGAAGAGGATGAATAGTGTCATCGACTTCCAGTTCAATACGCGCACCATTTTTGTTATTTTCGGCTGTTTGCTCATGGGTATTCGATGAAAGAGATTTTGCTGATTTTCATATAGTGTAAATATTTTTAAATCCATTTGCAAGGAAAAATTGCTTTTCTTTTATCATAAATTCATTTATATTTCGTGTTAAAGGATATCGACACATCGTCAATCAAGAAATCCGCTATGCAGCCTCGACTGGATATTTTCAACGTTCTCATCTTCCTGGGCGTCATACAGGGAGCCTATCTCTCATTTTTTTTCATGGTGCGAAAGGCAGGCCGGAATCTACCCAATCGAATACTGGGGTGGTTTTTGTTATCCATATCGGCGATGATTTTTGAGATTTTTTTATGCCGGAGCAACTTCATCGTCAAGATTATCCATCTCGTGGATTTCTCTGAGCCTTTCAATTTTTTGGTCGGGCCCCTCATCTATCTGTTTATTTCCGTCAAGCTGGCAAATGCGGACCGACTTAGAATTCGTCAGTACCTGCATCTCGTGCCTTTCGTTTTTTATCTTCTTTATTCCACTTTGTTTTTTTTACAGAGCCCGGCATTTAAAACCAATGCATTCCTGTCGGCGTATCATCCCGATCTTCCCCATATTCCAACCGTCGTGTTCATCGATCCCGATCCTCTCTATATTAAAAACTACGTAAACGAATTGACCCTTCTTCAGAACGTTGTCTATATTGGCCTAAGCGTTCATCTCTTGTCAAAAGCCTTTAAAGAGAGACACCTTTCGTTTTTTTCGAGCCGAATTCACACACTGTCCTGGTTGAGAAACGTCGTTTTATGCTGGATATTGGCCTTCGCACTGTTAGTCTTCGTCAAGCTTTCTTTCGTGGAGGATTTGGGAGACTATCTTACTGCTTCTTACTTGACCGTAGTCGTTTATGCAATCAATTTTTCCATCATGATGCGTTCCGCTTTTTTCCGTGAGACGGTTTTACCTCAGGGCGACAAGTACGAGAAGTCTTCCCTGACCGACGAATTGAAAGAGCGAATACTGGCCAAGCTTCAGCAGACGATGGCCGATGAGAAACCCTACCTCGATGATTCCCTTTCGCTTCCTGCTTTGGCCAGAGCCGTGGCCGTCTCGCCACATCATCTCTCGCAGGTACTGAACGACAGTCTAAACCAAAACTTCTTCGAATACATTGGACGTTTTCGCGTCGAAGAAGCCAAAAAGATGTTGTCTGACCGAGCGAATATAAACCTTAAAATGGAAGAGGTGGCCAGGCGTGTGGGATATCTCTCTAAATCTGCATTCAACACAGCATTCAAGAAACATACAGGAATGACACCGTCCCGGTTTCGTGAACTGAAAACAAAATCCTCCTCAGAGATCGGATAAACGTACACAGAGCCGGTTTGGGGTGCCCTGCCGGTCGACCCGATCATCTCGAACGCCTTCCCTATAGGGATGTTCAAACAATTTCAATATTCCAGGGTATATTAGAGAAAAAGGATGTGAATCCAAGAACAGCTTGATCCATCGAAATAAATATGGATCACAACCCGCGGGTTGGAGGAGGTTTGTATGACGAAGAAATATATCTCTCGTGAGTTTCTACTCAGTCATGGCATGATCCTTTTTTATCTAGCGGTGATAAAATGTTTGATTCATCTCTTCACAAACCTCTCGGGCGCATATGGCTTTTTCCGGGATGAATTCTACTACATCGCGTGCAGTGAACATCTGGACTGGGGGTATGTGGACCAGCCGCCTTTGTCTATTGCTCTCCTTACCCTGAGCCGGATGTTGTTTGGCGACTCCCTCTGGGCCATCCGACTGCTGCCCGCTGTAGCGGGAGCGGTGGCGGTTTTTCTGACAGGAAAGATCGCCCGTGAACTGGGCGGCGGCCTGTTCGCCCAGGTGTTGTCTGCAGTGGCCGTCCTTGTGGCGCCTCAGTACCTGGGAACCAACAACCTGTATTCCATGAATAGCTTTGACCTACTCTTCTGGGTGCTGGGAGCGTATACCATCATCCTCCTTATAAAGACGGGACATACGCGCTGGTGGCTCCTCCTGGGGCTGGTGTTGGGCCTGGGACTACTGAACAAGATCAGCATGCTCTGGTTCAGCTTCGGCTTATTCGCGGGTTTGCTCCTGACCCCTCAGCGTCGCTATTTTCTGACGAAGGGCCCATGGCTGGCTGGATTGGTAGCCATAGTGCTGTTCCTGCCTCACATCCTCTGGCAGGTTGCCCACGACTGGCCTACGCTGGAATTCATCCAGAACGCCACGGGAGAAAAAATGGCCGGTATGTCTGCTATCGCTTTTATGACCGAACAGATACTGAACATGAATCCCGTGGGTTTCCCCATCTGGTTTTTAGGGTTGCTCTTTTTTCTCCTGTTCAAACAAGGAAAACCATACCGTGTTTTGGGTCTTCTCTATGTTGTCGTCCTCGTACTCCTCATCGTCAACCAGAAGAGCCGGCCGGGCTACCTGGCCCCGGCATATCCCATGCTGTTCGCCGGTGGAGCCGTTGTCATCGAGGCGTTCAGTGGGCGACGTGGCTTGTCGTGGCTCAAACCGTTCAGCCTTATCTGCCTGATAGTCAGTGGATTGTTTATGGCGCCCCTGGGCATGCCCGTTTTACCGGTTGAAACGTATATCCGGTATGCCCAGCGCCTGGGCGTCGCTCCTTCGACGCATGAGAAGAAAGAGGTGGGTAAGCTTCCCCAACACAATGCCGATATGCACGGCTGGGAAAAGATGGTGGCCACGGTGGCAGGAGTCTACGACTCGCTTTCGGCAGAGGAGCAAGCTCAGTGCGCCATCTTCACGGGGAATTATGGTGAGGCCGGAGCCGTGGATTTCTTGGGCAGGAAATACAACCTTCCCAAGGCCATCAGCGGGCACAACAATTACTGGTTATGGGGATTTGGTGACTTTACGGGGAACGTCACGATTCACATGGGTAGCCCATCGGAAGAAACCCTGAGAACGATTTATGATGAGGTCCATTTTGCGGATACATTCCAGTGTGAGTACTGTATGCCGTACGAGAACAACATGCCTATCTATGTGTGCAAGGGGAACCGATCTCCACTACGCGACTTGTGGCCGAGGTTTAAGCATTTTCAATGAAAGACCTTCAAGCTAGGATTACAAGAAATACTTATCAATATCACAAGGACAAACCAATCATATAGAGAAGGTGTATGCCCTAAACCAACC
>Ga0180437_10001733_pt1 | contig 36744 bp, 27 predicted proteins | sample SS_ome_4_FD_132410 | JGI IMG/M metagenome (GOLD analysis project Ga0180437, IMG submission 132410) | Hypersaline lake sediment archaeal communities from the Salton Sea, California, USA - SS_3_D_1 metaG | ecosystem: Environmental > Aquatic > Non-marine Saline and Alkaline > Hypersaline >...
CAAAATTCGCAAATGAGTATCCTTTTGATTACACACGATTTGTCAATAGTAGCTGAACGAGCCGAAACAATAGCGGTAATGTATGCCTCCCGAATCGTGGAAACAGCCTCGGCCGAGCAATTATTCGAAAAGCCTTTACACCCTTACACGCGCGGGCTGCTCGATTCGGTGCCGCGATTAGGCACATCTGCAAAACGCCTGCACACCATCCCTGGCACAGTGCCGGACCCACTTGATTTTCCAACGGGTTGTAAATTTCATCCCAGGTGTCCGATAGGGTGCGATGACCGGCGATGTCAAACCGCTGAGCCGCAGTTACGCCAGGTTCAGCCCGGCCGATGTGCAGCCTGCTGGTATGCTCCGAATTATGAGACTCAAAAGGAAAGATAAGCCAGAAATGAACAATATAACAAAACAAAACGGTTACCTGCTGGAAGTGGATGAGCTCAAAACTTATTTTGCCGTCCGCAAGGGTCTGCTTCGCCGCACCGTTGGCTACGTACGTGCCGTTGATGGTGTAACCTTCAGGATAGCACCAGGTCAAAGCCTCGGATTAGTCGGAGAGAGCGGCTGCGGTAAAACTACCGTAGCACGCACCATAGTCAGGCTTATCCGGCCCACAGCCGGCGGTATCTTATTCGAACGAAACGACCTGCTTACCGCCAAAGGCAAACAGCTCAGGAAATTGAGAACCGATATTTCTATTATCTTCCAGGACCCATACGGCTCCCTGAATCCTCGTATGACAATCGGCAATATCATCGGCGAGCCGTTAAAGGTTCAAAGAAATATCACTGGTGCGAAACTGGCTGAAAAGGTTACCGATTTGCTCGAGAAAGTCGGGCTGGCACCTGAGCATATCAATCGATACCCGCACGAATTTTCCGGCGGCCAGAGACAGCGTATCGGGGTTGCAAGAGCCTTGTCGCTCGGGCCTAAACTTGTCATCTGCGATGAGCCGGTAAGCGCGCTCGATGTGTCAATTCAATCGCAGATACTGAACCTGCTCAAAGACCTTCAGGAAGAATTCAACCTGACGTATCTTTTTATCGCACATGATTTGGCGGTGGTACAGTTTTTCTGTGATGTTGTTGCGGTTATGTATATGGGTAAAATAGTCGAGCAGGCCGATGCGAACCAGTTGTATGAAAGCCCACTCCACCCTTACACACGTACGCTTATGGCTGCTATTCCGAATACAGGGCGGAGACAAAAGGAACAAAGAAGTTGTGAACAGGTCGAATTACCCGGCGGCGCCGAAATAGAAAGAGGCTGTCCGTTCAGGCCAAGATGCCCGCTTGCCGATGAACAATGCCTGAAAGTTATGCCGCCGCTGAGGCAAAAAGGCGCGAGAGGCCACTTAGTTGCCTGCTGGCGGTATCAGTAAGATGTCACGCAGGATTAGCTGTAATATTCGGCGAAGGACTGTAAATGTGTGTTAGTGAAATCTTTTAACACAGGAGACTATTATGTATATCGCAAAGCAATTCTCAATCTTTATGGTAAACAAGCCCGGTGTTCTGGCACAGGTACTGGGCGCATTCGCTCGTGCCAGGATTAATATCACAGCTATGACAATGATGGATTCCGTTGAGCAAGGCGTTATGAGAGTGGTTTTTGCATCGCCGAAGCAATCCGGAAATGTACTCAAAAAGCTCAATATGCCTTACAACGAAACCGATGTTCTCTGTGTTAACATTGCCAATAAATCCGGTGCTCTGGCGGACGTCGCTGAAAAACTTGCCAGAAACCATATAAACATCTCTTACGCCTATGCTACCGCAGGTGCAAAAGGGGGGAGGACTACCGGCGTTCTGAAAGTCGCCGACGTTAAAAAAGCGATGAAAATCCTCGAGCGAAAAACTAAAAAAACCAGCAGAGCCACACGAACTGTAAAACGTCCTTCTCGGTAAAGAAACACCCCGATGATTTTTTACCAGAGAAGCCATTGTCCCAGCAGGTAAAATACTATAGTCAGTCCAGCCGCAACTGGAATAGTAACGAGCCAGGAGGTAAAGATAGAGCCGACCACTTTGCGATTGACGGCTGTGATACCACGAGCCATCCCAACGCCGATAATCGCACCGACGAGTGTGTGAGTGGTCGATATCGGCAGGCCCATTTTCGAGCATGCCAATACTGTAATCATCCCGCCCAGGTCGGCGGCGACGCCGCGAGAGGGGGTGATTTCAGTTACCTTTGTCCCCACCAGCCGCATTACGCGATGGCCGAACATAGCCAGGCCTGCGGCGATTCCCAGGCCGCCGAGTACGAGAAACTTTATATCAACGGCCACTTTGCCGGGGATGGCATTATTCCTGGCGATTTCAACCACCGCTGCCAGTGGGCCTATCGCATTTGCAACATCATTAGAGCCCTGGGCGAAAGCGACTGTACAGGATGTGATTATTACCAGTACGGCGAAAATTTTTTCCACCTGCCTCAACTGTTCGTTCCCGGATAAGTGATGGTTGAAGTTTTTTCTTTTCCTGGTCAGTAATAAGGAAGCGCCTGCGGCGGCCAAACCACCGAGGATGCTTATGGCCAATGCTTCGGAACCACTCAGGTGCAGATTGATGTTTTTCAGCCCCTTATAAATTGTAGCGAGAAACAGTATTGTAAAGGTGAAAAACACACATACCGGCACACCCTTACGCGCTGCCGTAGCGGGGCTTTCAACTGCCAGGATGTACCTGGATATCAATTTGAATATGACGAAGGCAAGTATGCCGCCCACTAAGGGTGAGATGAACCAGCTGGCAACAATCTGGCCGAGCTTCGCCCAGTGAATATGGGCAAATCCGGCCTGAAGAATTCCAAACCCGACTATCGCGCCGACAATCGAGTGTGTGGTTGAGACGGGTACACCGACGAGTGATGCGAGATTAAGCCAGACTGCCGCCCCGAGCAGTGCACAGACCATTCCGTATGCAAGGATATGCGGGTCCTGGGCAAATGCCTGGGTATCTATTATTCCCTTGCGGACTGTATCGGTAACGTGGCTTCCTACCAGCACGGCGCCGCAGAAATTGCAAATCCCCGCCAGTACCACCGCCCAGAAGATTGTCAGTGCCTTTGAGCCGACCGCGTCGGCCATAGAATTGGCAACGTCATTGGCGCCGATGTTCCACGCCATGTAGAGCCCGATGATTACTGCGGCAATGACCAGGGTTTCCATAAAAGCTTTTACTCCGAAGTGGTATTTTCTCAGTTATTTTTTGCGGATGATAAGCCGGAGATATTTGGCGGTTCTTTCGGCATTGTTGGAAACCATGCTTAAAGTCTTGCAGTACTTATCGAGGAACATAATTGTTACAGGGTCGAGCTGTTTTTCCATACTGTAAAAGTTACGTGCAAATTTTCTCTCAAGCCTGTCAACCTGCCATTCCTCCTGTCCGATTCTTTCTACGGCTTTGAGTACTTTCTGAGATTCTTTGCCGCTGAAAGCCGCCCTGGCGAGGGAGGAAAGTTTTTCAGACATATCCAGTAAATGTTCGCTGACCTTAATAACCTGTTCGACAAATGCCAGAAAGTCTTCCTTAAGCTCGGTTGGGATTTTAGTTCTCCTCAGGAGTACCAGGACGGCGAAATCCTCGGCGGTATCGGCTACGTCATCCTGGTAAGCAAGGAACTGGCTGAGTTCCAGGCGGCCTACTGAAAGAAAATACATCCCTGTGATTCGGTCGCGCAGAGCTGTTTTTATCTGGTCGGCCTCATGCTCGGTCTTCGACATCCGGTTGTGCAGCTCTTCTATCTTTTCATAATCTTCATCTATCAGTGCTTTTGCCAGTGGCCGAAGAAGCTCTACGCACTCGTGTACCTTCTTGGTGTGCTCATCAAGTTTGACAAAAGGCGACGGAGCAAAAAATTTTTCCAATAATCTCATCGGCATCTCCTTTACAAATCCTGTCTGTTAGTTACAGGCCAAAAACGACAATGTCCAGCGTATCGACGGTACGCCGTTTTCATAATGCTGACGATTGAGTTTTCCCGCTTCCCCGCGGGTAACCGATCTGCCTGAGGGGATTATAATCTTACTCGCGGGAATTTACTACCCTGAAGGGTATATTTTGCGCTGCTTTTAGCGATTTTGTTTTATTCGGTCAAGTAAATTTTGCTTCCAATCGGAAGTTTTTGGGGATTTTCTCTAACTTAGCTCTTCCGTCGGCGGTGCGTTACTCGCTCAAGGGTGTAAAATCCGCTGCGGCATACCCACCCCGGCGTCAGGACAGGCCTACGCCTGCGACCTTTTCACTGCATTGCGGGCACGCATTGTTTTTGATGTAATTTGCAGATATTGAATAACCAGTTCTTTCTATGAGCAGCTTACCGCAATTGTGGCAGAAGGTGCTTTCGTATTGTGTGCCCGGGACGTTGCCGATGTAGATATAGTGCAGGCCGGCGGCCTTGCCGATATCGTAAGCCCTCTGTAGTGTTTCTATTGGCGTGGGTTGGGAGTCGAGGTATTTGTACTGCGGGTGGAAACGGCTTATGTGCCAGGGCGTTTGCGGGCCGCACTTTTCGATAATGAAGCCGGCGATTGATTTCAGTTCGTCGTCGGAGTCGTTCCGGTCTGGCACAATCAGGGTCGTAAGCTCCATCCAGATGTCTGTGTTTTTCGCGATGTATTCGATTGTATCGAGCACAGGCTGAAGGCGCACCCCGCAGAGGGTTTTGTAGTAGTCTTGCGAGAAGGATTTGAAATCGATGTTTATGCCGTCGAGGAAATCCCGTACAAAGTCAATAGCCTCGCGGGTCATATAGCCGTTGCTGACAAAGACGTTGGCGAGACCATTTTGCCTTGCTAATCGGCCGCACTCGGCGCACAGTTCCATAAAGATAGTTGGTTCGGTATAGGTGTAGGCAATGCTTTTGCAGTTGGTGCTTAGTGCCTCAGAAACGATTTGTTCGGGACTGATGGCCTGGCCTTCTATTCGGCCGGTCTCTATAGCGATCTGGCTGATTTGCCAGTTCTGGCAGAACTGGCAGCGGAAATTGCAGCCTGCACAGGCGATGGAAAAACTGCGGGTTCCCGGCTGAAAGTGGAAGAGAGGTTTCTTTTCGATGGGGTCGGGGTTTGCTGCGCAGACTTTGTCATAGTTGAGCGAATAAAGACTGCCGTCAATATTCTTGCGCACACCACAAACGCCGAGTTGGCCCTCGGCGATTGAGCATCGCCGGCTGCACAGGCGGCAGTCAACTTTTTTATTTTCGCCGGGCTTCCATAGCACCGCCTTTTTGAGTTTTTTTTTGTCGGTGTTCATAGATAACCTGCCTTCGCGGTTTCGGTGTTAGCGGGGTTTGTGATTGAGCAATAACTATTTTTTATAAACCGTAGCAGTCAGCGATTATCTTGACAGGGTGCCGGATAATTTTGCCGCTTATATGTTCTATCTGCATACCGCAGGCGGCGCATTCTGTCAAGACGTATTCTTCGTCCCGGTCGGCGAGGGCCTTTTGCATCGGTTCTGAGATTTTGGATGAAAGCTGATAGTTTTTCTTCTGCATACCGAACGTACCGGCCAGGCCGCAGCAGCCGGCGTCCAGGTCTGTTACCTCGGTGCGGCACAGCTTTCTGACAAGCTCCAGGCCTGACTTGTCGTTGCCGAGTGCGTAAAGGTGGCAGGGCTGATGATAAAGAAATTTATGATTCGGGATTTTTTCGACAGGTTTGATTTTGCCCCGGTTATACAAATCAAGCAGGTAGCCGGTCAGCTCGTAAGTATTTTTCGAGACCAGCTCGGCGTCCTGGCCGGCCACGAAATGTCTTAATTCCTGCTGAAGGCACAGGGCGGCGCTGGGTTCGCTGCAGATAATTTTATATCCCTCCTTTACCGCCCGGGCGAGGTGCCTGACGCTGTATGCTAAATCTCTGCGGGCGTGTTTGAAATCGCCATAAACTATCGCCGGCAGGGGGGTGGGGCGTTGTCCTGGCAGGATTACATCTATCTGGTTGTATCGCAACACGTCAAGGACTGCGAAACCAAGTGCGTGGTCGTTGTAATTCGCATAGGTATCAACAAAGTAAGCGACCTTGTCTATCGGGTTTTGGATTGGCATTGCCTTTGCCAGATGTTTTTGTCCGGTTTTGATGAAGGATTTTCCCTCGAACAATGGCATTTCCCGTTCACTCGCAAGGCCTGTAATCTTTTCGAGCAGCCATTTGAACGGCCTGAGCTGCAATAAAAAATTAGACAAAGGGGTAAAGTAACTGCCGAGAATACTCATATATCGGTTTCGGCTGAGGACAAATTCGGCTCGCCTGAGTCCTTTAGCAGTTGCATATTCGCTGCGGATAGCGGTGATAAGGGCAGAGATGTCAACCCCGGAGGGGCACTGCATCAGGCAGGTCTTGCAGTTAATACACAAATCGAGAAACTTTCTGAATTCCGGTGACTTGAAATCTTTCTCGTTAAGCCTGCCTGTTATCCAGAAGCGAATTATATTAGCTTTGGCGCGGGAAGTCGCCGTTTCATCGCCAAGAGCGCGGAATACCGGACACATTCGCAACTCTTTTTCCGTAGAGCGGCACAGGCCGCAGCCGTTGCACTGGCTGACGAGCAACTCGAATTCGTCTTCGTTGAACAGCAGTTGTGTGCCGAGCCTTTCGGAAAGCGGCTTGTCCTGGGTTCGCAGGTTGCGGGTCATTATCTGGGGGTCCCGGTTGATTATTTTGCCCGGGTTCATTATGCCTTCAGGGTCGAATATAGTCTTTAACCGCTCGAGCAGGCGGTAGAACTGCTCGCCGTACTGGCGTTTGACAAAGGCGGCCCTTACAAGGCCGTCGGCGTGTTCACCGCTGATGGAGCCGCCAAGCGACCAGGCGAGAGTGAAGACATCGTCCGCCATTGAGAGCATTTTTTCTACGTCTTTTGTGTCTGCCAGGTCAAGATAAGGCCTGACGTGCAGCTCACCGTCGCCGGCGTGGCCGTAAAACGAGATGGCAACATCGTGCTTTTTGGCGATTTGCTGTAGGCCTGATATGTATTGGCTGAGCTTTTCGTTGCTTACAGAGACGTCTTCGATGAATGGTACCGGCTTCTTTTTGCTCTTTGTTCGATACAGCAGCGGCACGGCGTCTTTGCGGGCCCTGGAAAGTTTTTTTTGCTCATCTGTATCGAAGATGAAATTTTTCCGCTTTGCCAGTTTTCCTGTTACGGCGTCGGTGTTTTCCATTTTTTCCTGTACCTGCTGCCGGCTGTCGCCGGTATGTTCGACGAACAGGACTGATGCAGCACCTTTAGGCAGGATGTCGCGGTACTGCGGCAGGGCATCGATGGCGAGGTCTATCAAAAATTTATCCATCAACTCGCAGGCGCAGGCGCCGGTTCGGACAATGGCTGGGACGGCACGTGCCATTTTTTCAAGTGAGTCAAATTCAAGACAGACAACACCGACAGCTTTGGCGACACCGACGCTGCGCAGGGTTATTCCGGTGAAGATTGCCAGAGTGCCCTCGGAGCCTGCGAGAAGCCTTGCCATATCTATTTTGCCTCCGTGACAGGTATCGGCGATATTGTAGCCGCTGCGGTTTCTTTTTGTGGCCGGCAAGGCCCGGCGGATTATTTCTTGTTTGTCGGAGAGGAGTTCAAGGCAGCTTCGGCTGATAGATTTAAGTCTTTCGTCTGCGCATTGTGAAGGGTCGAGATTGTTAGTAAATTCCACGATACTGCCGTCGTAAAGAACAGCCTCGATTTTTTCAACGTAATCGGCTGTGTATCCGAAGGCGAGCGAGTGTGCACCGGTAGCGTTGTTTGCCACGCAGCCCGCTACGGTAGCGCGGTTGCCCGTGGAAGGGTCCGGCCCGATTTTGCGGTTGTACCTTGAAAGATGCCTGTTGAGGTCATCGAGAACTGTGCCAGGCTGGCAGGTAATGAAAGAAGCGTCCGGGGACGTCTCCAGGATTTTATTCATATAGCGAGAGGTATCGAAGACGATGCCGCTGCACAGGCATTCGCCAGCCACGCCGCTGCCGGCGCCTCTGGGTGCGAGAGGAATTTTGTTTGCCCGTGCGTATTTAACAACAGCGGCTATATCGGCGGTGTCTTTCGGTAAAACTACACAGCAGGGTATAATCCGATAGATACTGGCATCCGTCGCATAGGCCAGGCGATGGAGCATATCGCTGAAGACATCGCCGCGGACTGCCTTTGATAGGTCTTTGCCGATTTGACGGGGGGAAAAATTTTTCACCAACTTACTCCCGGGTGTGAAATTTTAATCTGAATGCCTGAAAAAACGAAACTTTGTGTTTGATTGTCGAAGCTCGGGTTCCTTTGCCGAAGTCGAATTGTTGAGGTTTTCGTCGGTTTGCAAAACTGAAAGCTCATCCCGGCTTACTTTGCCGTGTATGAAGTGCTGTACGTCAGGGTGCCGGTGGCTGCGAATGTGTGCGGTGTCACCGTCAGCCAGGATTTTGCCGTTGTGCAGCATAACAATCCTGTTTGCAATCTTGTACGCACTTTTCATATCGTGGGTGACAACAATGCTGGTAATGCCGAGATTATTCTGCAGCTTGCAGATAAGTTCGTTTATCATATCGGCACGAACCGGGTCGAGGCCTGTAGTCGGCTCGTCGTAGAGAATGACCTCTGGGTTTAGTGCAATGGCTCGCGCCAGAGCCACCCTTTTTTTCTGTCCGCCGCTCAGGTTTTCCGGAAACTGATTTTCATACCCCTGAAGACCTACCACGGCGAGTTTGCTTTTGACCAGTTCGTCAATGCCGCTTTTTCCGGTTATCTTGTAATGCCGCCGGACAGGGAAAAGAATATTCTCAGCCACAGTGAGAGAGTCGAACAAAGCGCCTTCCTGGAATAGAAAGCCGAAGTGCGTTCGGATTCCGCTGAGTTTATCTTCCGAAAGGTTGTCAATGCGGGTGTCTTTGAAATAGACCTGGCCGGACGTCGGGCGGAGCAGCCCGAGGAAGTGTTTGATGAGGACGGTTTTCCCGCAGCCGCTCTGGCCTATCACAACCGTGCATTTGCCCCGGCCTATTGCCAGAGAGACATTGTCCAGGACGACATTTTCGCCGAATTTCTTGGTAAGCTCGACGGTGCGAATCAAGGGATCGCCTGCGTCTGCAGAGTCCTGGTTTTTATGCTTATCTTCCTGCATTTTTCTTTGTCAAACTAAAAGTGTTGGCACCCAGAAAATTTTGTAAATCGAACCGAATATAACACCAAGCGCGAAGTTCATTGCAAGAATTGTTATAAAGCTGGCGACGAAAGCCTCGGTACAGGCCTGCCCCACACCGCGAGCGCCCTGTTTGCAGGTGAAACCTTTATAACAGCTGATAGCCGCCATTGCTCCGCCGAAAAAGAAGCCTTTTACTACGCCTATTGAAATGTCCCAAAGCTCAACACCTTCGGCACTGAAGTTCCAGTACGCCCAGCTGTTTATATCCAGCTGGATGACGCTTACGAAATACCCGCCCATAATACCTAACAAATCGGCAAAGACAATCAGCAATGGTGTCAGCAGCAGACAGGCCAGAATACGCGGGGCGACCAGGTGCTGTATGGGATTTGTCCCCATACTTGTTATGGCGTCTATTTGTTCAGTGATTTTCATAGTCCCGAGCTCCGCGGTCAGCGCACCGCCGATTCGACCCGCCAGCATAACGGCGGCGAGCACAGGACCAAGTTCTTTGACGACTGAGATGTTTATAAGAACGCCGAGCCTTTCTTCCATCCCCATACCGGCGAGCTGGTCATAAGCCTGGATGGCAAGTGTCATACCGACGAAAGCACCGGTTATCATAATTACCGGCACGCTTCGAACGCCGATGATGTCCATTTGTGCCCAGATGAGACGATAGCATCCGGGCCTTACGCAACTGCCGAGTGAGGCGACCGTGGACGCCCAGAGGAACCTTCCGAACTGTCCTGCCCGGTCAATCCCGCTTATTATTTTAGCACCAAGTGTGTCAAGCATAATTGCGTCTCAGGTATAAGCTGACAGCAGAGACCGTAGTATTACACTGTTTTGCCGTATCTGATTATTGATTAAGAAAGGCCTGACGTCAACCACCGTTTTTTGCCCACAGCAAAAAATCGTGGGTTGGTGGTGCAATAAAAAGTTTGACAATAATCAGGCTCAGTGCTAATTTGAACCGGCCCAATCAGTTGGCGTTTGAACGCGGCTGGGTTGAGTTCAACTTCGAATTCTCATCCAGGTCAGGAAGAAAAATGAAAACTGTTGGTCAAAAAGATTTTGGGAGTCGGAAAAATGCAGTCACGCATAAACTTTCATATTTCATCCAAAGCCGGTATTTGTCTCTGTTTGGTTCTTCTGGCCATTCTGGCAGGTGGTTTCCACCGGGTTTGCCTGGGTGCTGAACCTGCCCATTCCGCTGAAGCAGCTTCAGTTGCGGCGGCCGAGAAATTCCCTCATATCGCCCGGATTACGGGGGATAACGTTTATATCCGCTCCGGCCCGGGAACTAATTATTACTTCTGCGGTAATGTTAACAGGAACGATGCAGTCAAGGTAGTTGGAAGGCTGTATAGCTGGTCGCGAATTGTGCCGCCGGCCGGCAGTTTTTCCTGGATTTCAAAACAGTACGTAGATGTGGATGACAAAAATAGCGGCGTGGGAATAGTTACCGGCGATAACGTGCGTGTTTGGGCCGGTGCCGAGGGACGCAAGCCCATTCATTCAGACAGTATGCAAATAATGCTGGATGCCGGAGAAAAAGTCAAGCTGCTTGGTGTAGAGCAGCAGGATTATTACAAGATTACTCCTCCGAAGGGTGCTTATCTGTGGCTGAGCACCGAATATACTATGCCGATTACCTCAAAACCGACTATAGGGACCAAAGTCCCTGAGGGCACTGAAACACCAAAGCCGCCAGGCACTCTTGAGACGGACCTTGTTGTCAGCGAGACCACCAGCGATGCCGACGCATTGAACAAGTTTTACGTCCTGAAAGAACGGATTGATGCGGAGCGAAAAAAGCCTGTCAGCCGGCAAAATTATTCCGAGTTGAAAAAATCCATGGCGGCAATTTCCAAAAGCGACAAGGCTGGCAAGGCTGCGCGATATGCCAACTTTGTTCTGGGCCGGATAGAAAGATACGAACTGGCTTTGAAGGCCGACAGGATGGTCAAGGTCCAGAGACAGCAGCTTGAAAAAATTGAAGCCCGGATAGACGAAGCTCTTAATAAAAAACTCTCTGAAATCCCGGACCTGGGCAAATACGCCGTTGTCGGTGCGCTTGAGAAATCCGGTATCTATTCCGGCACACAGAACATAAAACGATACAGAGTGGTGGACCGGGCCGGCACGACACTTTGTTATGCCGTCCCCACAGGCGAGGGGGTGAGCCCGGATTGGAGTAAATTTGTGGGTAAAAAGGTCGGCCTGGTGGGTACTATCGAAGCGCATCAGCAAAGTGGCGGTGCCCTGGTCAGGTTTATGCAGATTGAGATACTTTCAGAATGACAACAGGTTCTGGAATTGTACCCTTCAGGGCATTATAGTGCTCACAGTTGGCGACAGTTGGCGGGTTTATCCGCCCTTGGCGTGATTTATCCGCCTGAAGGATGTAATAGAGGGACAGTAAAATTCGGACGTCAGGATTTGCTGTGCCTTACTTTCCAGCGTGCACGCCGCTTTTTGCTGCCGATTTTACGTCTTCTTCTTGGTTTTGCCATTCAATCGTCCTTAAAAATAAACCTCACTTGAATTACTTTATAGATACCGAGATAGGTATTATAATGAGAGAAAGTTGTTGAGGCAAGGTTTTGTTATGCAAGTATTGAATTTAAAGGCGGTGGAACGATGATTCAATGTAAAAATTGTGAATTTTATCGGAGTGACCCAGACGGAAGGCGAATATTTACCTGCGACCCTTTTACCAATATCAAAGAACCGGAATGTATAGCCAAATGGCAGCTGATGAGACTAAATACGCTGGTTGCAAGCTATCAGGCGGTATTAATGGCACAGAAAAAATTCGCTCCGCTTCAGGATAAAATGCTCAAGTATATGGAGCGGGAAATCGAAGATATGGAAGAGACCGACAAGTGGAAACTCCCTGACGAGCAGGAAGACGAACAGGACGAAGAAAACCCGATTTGATTTTATAGGGCGAAGATTGGCGGATTTTAACCTGGGATTTGGAGTTTTATGCAATAAAGCTGCCTGTGAGGGCGTCTTTTAATCTGGAAAGACAAATTTTATGGCCGATTCCGAAGAGTTGAACAGGATTATCGAGGCTTGCAGGCAAGGTGATGCCGAGGCTTTTGCCGAGCTTGTCGATATTTATTCGCAGCGCTGTTACGGGTATTTTTACAGTATGGTCGGCAGAAGTGATGTGAGTGATGATTTGTTAAGCAGGCTCTTTATGAGATTAGTGGAGAAAATCTCCACTTTTAAGGGCGGTAATTTTGAGAGCTGGCTCTTTAAGGTGGCATCGAACATCTTTCACGATTACCTTCGCACTAAACAGAAGGAAACCAAAGTGATAGAGGCCCGCACAGAGCAGATTGCAGGAATAAGTGCACAGCCGAAACAATCCGACAGCGAGATAAGTGCGAGGCTGCAAAGACAGCTTTTGAGGTTAGACAGTGATACACGAGAGTTAATAATGCTGCGTTATTATTCGCAGATGAGCTTCAAGGAGCTGGCTGGCTTGCGGTCCGAGCCGATAGGCACGGTCCTCTCAAGGGTTCATCGCGGGCTAAATAGCCTGAGGCAGGCAATGGAGAAATAATTATGGCTGAGAAAAAAGAAGATATTAAGCAACTTTTCGAACAATTTGTCGATGGCGGTGATGCGGAGCGTTCAGCTAAAGATATACGCAAGGCAGATGAGATTTTAGCACAACTCGATGCAAACAAGCCGAGCGATGAACTGACTGACCGGATAAAAACCAAAATCGATAATGCACTGAAAAATAAGCGGGCCGCGCCTGTGCGATGGCCCCGATACGCAGTTGCGGCAGCCGCGGCGGTGGTGATTGCAGCAGTATTGATTGCCGCCAGTGTCTTCAATGCCCCGGAGAGTAGAACAGAGCCCGAATTGATTTCGGCCGCTGAGTGGGAAAATGCCGCACTGAAAGACGACCTGACCGAGCTGGGAACGCTCGCACAGGAGTTAGAAGAGATACGAAACGAGCTGCTTGCTATACAAAGCGGCGAGCAGATAAACATGCAAAGCGAGCGGGCGACAGAGCTCGAAGAAGAAATGTTAGAGATTGAAGGCGATTTTTGGAAAGGGTAATAAAATGAGAAACGGTCTAATTGCTTTTCTGATTGCAGTGGTTGTTTCAGCAGGTTTTTTATGCGTCTCTCAGGTGTGGGCGGCTGAAGAGACCCAGGCAAAAAAAGAGAATGTCCGGCGGCAGTATTTTAGTGGAGGTTTCAGGCGTAATCAGATTGCCGGGATACTCGATAGAATCAGAGAGACAGACCCGGCCAGGGCACAAGAGCTGGAGAAACTGCAACAGGACGACCCGGCAAAATTCGAGGCGGAATTGAAGCAGTTTATGGAAGCCAGACGCAACGGGCGGAAGGGTCGGCAGACGGCACGTCACAGAATGGGGCAGGCAGAGGAAATGAGGGCCGGGCAGGGTAGAGGCTATGGCCGCAAGGATAAACCCGGTTACGGTGCCGGACATAGAGGTAAACCAATAACGAAGGAAAAGTACGAAGCGCATCTTAAATGGCTGGAAAAAAATTATCCCGAAGAGGCAAAACAGCTCGAGGAGCTCAGGCAAAAAAGCCCCCGCCTTTTTTCCAGACGGGTCGCTATAAGTATGAAACGATACTGGCGGATACGGGAGTCTGAAAAGGAAAATCCGCGGCTGACAGAGGTAATGAAGCAGGATTTGGAGCTTACAGACGAGCGTAATGAATTGATAGGCAGGATAAAGACGACAGAAGATGAGGCGGTAAAAGAGAAGCTGAAAGCTGAGTTAGTGGATGTTGTAAGTAAGCGGTTTGATTTGATACTTGAGCGCCGGCAGATACATTACGAGCAGTTGCTTGAGCGATTGAAGAAGCTTCAACAGGATGTCGAGCAGAGCAAGGCCAGACTCGAGAGGTGGAAAAAAGAAGATTTCAAGCAGCGTAATGTTACCGAACATATAGAAGAATTGCTGCAGGGAAAAGAAGAGTTTGAGTGGAAGTAATATCGATTGCAGTCAAATAAAGCCGAACCAGTTATTTAGTTAGCCCCGGCACCTGTGGCCGGGGCCTTATTTTTAGCCACCCGATTCATTCGGGGCCTTGATGTACCTTATTTCGCACCTGTTGTGAAAGAGTGGCCTTTTTTAGTATCTTTTTCTCACGGTGGGTCAGACTTTGTATCCCATGGTCGTGGACTTTTTGCAGAATTCGGTCAACTTCATTTTGCAAATGCCGCTGCCGGTTGATTTTCTTTTGCCACCTGCCGGTGTGGGTCTTTAGCTTAAGCTTTGTTCTGAAAGGTTCAGAGAGGACATAAGCGGCACCGGCGGCCATACCAGCCAGATGTGCGGCGTCACCTCCCGCGTTGCCGCCGCGTGTTGCGAGAGTTACAACATATATCCCGGTTAATATGATGGCGGCGACCCTGATAGGAACGGGGAAAAAAAGGAAAAAGACAATGAAATGCGGAAACAGAATCGCGCAGGCAGCAAGAAGACCGAGAATCGCGCCGGATGCACCTACCATATATGAGCCCGGCAGAAACCCGACCGCCACGAGAAACAGGTAGAACAGACCACCTGCAATTCCACAACCCAGATAAAAACCCAGGAACCTTTTCCCGCCCCAGTAGCGTTCGAGCGTAGGACCGAGGAAGTACAGGCCAAGCATATTGAACAGGATATGAAAAAAGCCCGTCGGGTCGTGCAGAAACTGATATGTAACAAGCCGCCAGATTTGAATGCCGCGTATCCAGGAAGTGGCGTCAAGCTCGAAGAAACCGTAAATCAGCACACCCAGCGGCTGTATAATAATTGAAACCAGAAAGACAGTCACATTTATTATAATCAGCCACTTTACCACCGGCGTCAGCCGCGGCAGGCCTATTCGCATCTGGGGAGCACCGTATGAACGGCTGTGAAAACCATCCTGTGTGTATTCTCGGTCGTAAAGTCCCATAGTGTTTGCAGGTCTATAAAGTTTTATCAGTAAATATTCTCAAGCTTATCATATCAGAAAAGTGAACGGAATATCAATGCGAAAAAATGAGCAAACCTGAAAACTTAATCATGGGTGCTATAATTCTACAGCGCATCTTAACACCGGGGAGAATCCTGAACTCCGGGCCTTAGACGTGTGAAAATAATAAAAAGCGCAATACCGAGCGGCAAAAGCAAAAACACACCGGTAAGCTGCGAAATCGTCAGTTGTGCGATTTCATAGGGGTTGTCGTCGCGCAAAAATTCGACCAGGAACCGTGCAATGCCATAGAAAACAAACATAATGGAAAAAGTAACGCCGGGCTTTATTAAGCGGCGTTGTTTTTTGCCGTATGCGGACTTTTCTCTTTTCCACAGGGCAAACAAAATGAAGCAGATTACAAGTGCGTATGCAGATGAATATAGCTGAGCGGGGTGCACGGGAAGTGAGCGGAATCTGTCGTTTTGCTTCAGCCGGAAAATTTGTTGTTCAGTCAGCTCGGTAATGGGCTTGAGAAACTCTCTTGTGCTGCCATCGCCGTAGTAATATGTATTAAAGTATTCCTTTGGCAGTTGCATATATGGCTCACTGCGGCTTCGAGCCGCGTCAGGTTGCACCTGGCTTGTATATGCAAATGAGCCGTAAGGAAACCGAACTGCCCAGGACACAGAAGATGGCCTGCCATAGCAGCAACCGTTCAGAAAGCAGCCTGTCCTGCCGATAGCAAGGGCGAGCATAAGTGCGATAGCCAGAATGTCCAGGTATTTTCTCAACGGAAGTTTATGGTAGCGGATGTAAATAATAATCACGGCAATGGCAAGTATAACTCCTCCGACCAGCTCAAGTCCGCCGTTCCAGACTGCAAAGACTGACAGTAAATCACCTTTGTAATTTTCAAAGTAATGTACGACGTGGAAAAGACGCGCGCCCGCCACGCCGGCAAGCAGTGCGTACAGAGCGGCGTTGGTAATGTGTTTCGCATCGGGGGTGATGTCGCGGCTGAGATACCTGATAAGGAACACGGCGGCAAGAAAACCCGCCACCATCATCAATCCATAGCTTTTTACAGTCAAATCGATGAATGGAATTTTAAAAAGCTCAGGATACATTCAGCCGTAATACCTGTTCAATTTTTATCCGCTGTTATAATTCGATTATTCTCGTCCAGTCGGATAATTTTAGGTTTGATGCTCTTTGCTTCTTCACCGCTGCAGTAAACAAAACTGAATACAATGATGGTGTCGTTTTTTTCGATGAGCTTTGCGGCGGCGCCGAGAATGCAGATTGTTGCAGAGCCCGGCTCGGCAGGTATGGCATAGGTCTGGAGCCGGCTGCCGTTTGTTATGTCGGCAACCACTACGGTCTCGTACGGCAGGATGTCGGCAGCCTCCATAAGCTGCTCGTCGATGGCAATGCTGCCGGGATAGTCAACTTTTGCTTCCGTTACTTTTGCGCGATGCAACTTGCTTTTGAGTATCTTAATTAACATCTTTTTTACCGGTAAATATTCATTTGAATAAAAATCATATCCAGCACAATTATACGGGATTATCAATCTGCGTCCACAATAATATTATCGATAAGACGGGCCGGGCCGATATGTGCGGCGACGGCGATAATGACCTTTCCACGCACGGTTTTAATCCCGCCGAGGTCATCAGCTTTTACAATTTCGATATACTCCGGACGGATATGTGCTGAGCTTGCAAGCATTTTCTCCATCTGCTCGGCCAGAAAGGATACTTCTTTATGGCCTGAATCAATAAGCTGTCGGCACTTCCGCAGTGATTCGTAGATAAGCGGAGCTGCCTTTCGCTGCTTGGCGCTCAGGTATCTGTTCCTGCTGCTGATTGCCAGGCCGTCAGCCTCGCGCACTGTGGGACGAACTATTGTTTCGATGGGAAAAGCAAGGTCAGCGAGCATCTTTCTGATTATGACTGCCTGCTGGGCGTCTTTCTGGCCGAAGAAAACAAAATCTGGCTGGATAATGTTAAAAAGCTTTGCACAAACAGTCGCAACTCCGCGGAAGTGTCCGGGACGGAACTTACCGCACAATTTGTCGCTCAGATTTTCAACATCGACCCACGCAAGCTGCTCAGCAGGGTAAAGCTGTTTAGCCTCGGGTATGAAAACGAGATTGGTTTTGTGTTTTTTGCACACCCGCAGGTCTTCGTCACGCGAACGCGGATATTGCCCAAGGTCTTCTGAAGGTGCGAACTGAGTGGGATTTACGAAAATACTGACCACGACAAAATCACATTTTTCCGCCGCTGCCTCGATAAGACTGATGTGGCCGGAATGCAGCGCTCCCATTGTGGGGACAAACCCGATACTCTTGCCGTCGCTCCTGGCCACGTCTATGATTTGCTTTGTGCGTTTTATTGTTTCTGCGATTTGCATAATGTTTTGCCCGGCCTTGCCGCCGCGGCGGGAAGGTAGCTCTTGATTTGTATTATAAGCTCTCTGAGCTCATTGTCACCTCTGCAATCGAAATGTGACATTGAAAGTCTTATAACAGGACAAATCCGCCAGTCACGGAAAAGCTCCTCGTAGGCACAGTTTAACTCGGCCAGGAAATCGGACCGGATGCTTTGTTCGTAAGGACGCTTGCGAAAATGTATGCGTGACAGACAGTTTTCAACCGAGTCAGTCAGATACACCACAACAACGGGCGGGCTGATGCGCTCACGGAGCGGGTGGTAGATTTTTTCATAAATCGCCAGTTGGCGACTGTCCAGCAGTTGTTTTGCATAGATAAGTTCTTTTTCAAAAATGTAGTCGGTTATGGCGAGTCTTTGCGGCTCAAGTCGGGTTTTATCGAGCTGTAAGAGTCGGGCGGTCAAAAAAAATAGCTGACTGTCAAGGGCAAGCTCTTTTCTGCCGGCGTAAACCTGAGGCATAAAGGGGTTCTCTTTGTATGCCTCGCGCATAAGTCTGCATTTGAGACGCCCGGAAAGCCTTTCAGCGAGAGTGGTTTTCCCGACGCCAATCAACCCTGCTATGCTGACAAGCTGCGTTTGTTTGGCGTTAGGGTCGAAGTCGGCGCCGTTGAGACGCTCGGCTAGTGTTGCCATCGTTTCTTTTAAGACGGGATGCCTCAGTGAAGGATTCAACTGACAAAGTGGTTCCAGAACGAAAGAGCGAAGGTGCATACGAGGATGCGGAACGGTTATGTGCGGCTTATTTATAATTTGATTCTCAAAAAAAAGCAGGTCGAGGTCAATAGTTCTGGGCGACCACTTTTGCCGCCAATCGGCTTTTTTGCGACCGAGTTTCTCTTGCGTCCGGATAAGTATTTCCAGCAGCCCATCGGCGGTAAGCTGTGTCTCTAATTCGGCGACGGCATTGAGATATTCAGGCTGATTGTGATTTGAAAGCGCAGCCGATGCGATGACAGCGCTTTTGCGGACGACTTTAACACCCCCGGCATTTTCAAGCACGTCCATCGCCCGGTTTATATTGTCTTTCCTGTTGCCGAGATTACTACCCAGAGCGATGTAAGCGGTATTTTGAGACATCGGTGTATTGCCTTTTTACTTTCTTATACCGGCAAGTTCTGCCTATTTGATTTTCCTGAATCGCTCCATTGCCTCGGAAACGTCCTTTGGCTTTGCAAAAGCAGAAAACCGCAAGTAGCCCTCACCAGCGGCTCCGAAGCCGGACCCCGGCGTTCCGATGACTTGAATACTGCGCAAAAGATGCTCGAAAAACTCCCACGAGTCCGTTCCGTTCGGAGTTTTCATCCAGATGTACGGAGCGTTATTCCCCCCGTAGGCCCGATAGCCCAGTTCGGTTACACAATCGTGAATCAATTTTGCATTGGACATATAGGTATCGATGATTTTTTTGTACTGGGCTTTGCCATCCACGCTGTAGGTAGCAGCAGCCGCAACCTGCGAGAGATATGAGGCGCCGTTGAATTTTGTGCCGTGCCGACGATGCCAGAGCTTGTTGAAGGATACCTCTTTGCCGCCGGAGGTCCGCCCTTTTAACTGCTTGGGAACAACCGTGTAAGCGCACCGCAGGCCGGTGAAACCGGCCGTCTTCGAAAAACTTCTGAATTCGATAGCCACCTGTTTGGCAGAGTCGATTTCATAAATCGAATGTGGAATATCAGGGTCGGTTATAAACGCTTCATAAGCGGCATCGAACAGAATCACGGCATCGTTTTGACGGGCATATTCGACCCATCTGCTCAATTGCTCCCTGCCGGCAGTTGCGCCGGTAGGGTTGTTCGGAAAGCACAGGTAAATAATATCGGCTCGCTGAGCTGGTATATCCGGTACGAATTGGTTCTTTTCAATGCAGGGCATATACACAATTTTTTCGTATCGGCCGTCTTCACCTGAATCGCCGGTCCTTCCCGCCATAACGTTGGTGTCCACATAAACAGGGTAAACAGGGTCCGCAAGAGCGATAGTATTATGAAGGTCGAAAATCTCCTGTATGTTCGCACAGTCGCATTTTGCACCGTCACTGACGAAAATTTCATCTGCCTGAAGCTCTACCCCGCGGGCGTTGAAATCGTTCTCGATGATTTTATCAATCAGAAAAGGGTAGCCCTGTTCGGGACCGTAGCCCCGAAAGCCGGCATCCGTGCCCATACCGCGGACGGCCTTTTGAAGCGCATCCGTTACAGCAGCCGGCAACGGCTCGGTAACGTCACCTATGCCGAGGCTGATGACCTTTGATTCGGGATGCTTGGCTTTGAACTCTTTGACACGTCTGCCGATTTCAGCGAAAAGGTAACCGGTACGCAGCTTTAAAAAGTTCTCATTTATCCTGGTCATATCATTACTCCTTTTATCCGGGCTTTTTTCTGAGTTTCACAGCGCTGGTTAAAATCTAACAAGGGAAAGCGTCATTCTATTGTCCGGCCTTCTCGGCGTCAAGGTAAGGATTGAACATATAATGTGTCGGAAGGGCGGCTTTAGTGCGTTAAGACCCGCGTGAATTAAGTTTGTAGGAGCGGGTGGCGCCTTTTTTTAGCTTGCCGGGGTCATGGCCATCTTCGATAGCTATAATCTTTTTGACCCTTCTCTTGTGCCTGCCGGAATCGGGAAGGGTATTTAGCCAGACCTCCACAATCTTTCTCAGCAGGCTGCCGCTCACCTGGTCTCCCGCAAGGCACAGAACATTCGAGTGATTATGGCGCCGGGAAACACGCGCGGTAATCTCATCATGACACAATGCTGCACGAACCCCATTTACTTTGTTTGCCGCAATGCTCATTCCGAGACCTGTGGAACAGGCAAGGATAGCACGGTCGGCCTCCCCTCTCGATACCGCCGACGCTGCACGAAATGCAATGTCAGGATAATCCACAGGGTCCTCTTTGTGAATACCTATATCGCTGTATTCGTGGCCAAGCTGCTCGAGAGTTGCTTTTACCTGCTCTTTCGCCTGAAAGCCACGATGGTCACTGCCGACTATTATTTTCATATTACGTCCTTATCCATATCCTGGCGGCGGTAATTTTGAACTTCCTTCAATTATAAGAACAAGGAACTTTAAATCAAGCATAAAAACAACCACTGCTGATTGCCAACCAGCAGGGCTTATCTCGGATATGGCAAGTAAAATTTAAGCACAAAGCGTGGAGCGCAAGCGAGATGATAAAGCAATCTGACTCGCACCGCCTGTTGTCCGCCAGAGGCGGATTAAAAACATAAATCAGTGCAATCAGCGTAATCAGTGATTAAAAACATGAATCAGTGTAAATCTGCGTGATTTATCCGACGTTCTTATGGCGGAATCTGTGCCTGAAGCGGTTCCGCCGGAGGCGGTTAATTTAATGTAATACCCTTTAGGGTAATACGTTGCGCGTTTAGTTTTTGTAATTAATTATCAGTAAGCCGCTTATGGTGCATTAAAGCGCAATTATTAAACGAGATTGGTATAATCCGGCCTTTAAGGAGACCCATTCGTGCGGCGGTCAATCCCTCTCCTCGCCTCTTTCCCGTTTCGACGCTCTTTTTGTCCGGTTGTCAGATAGGAAAATTTCCTTCTCTCCTTATTCACTCTCCTGTCTTTGCCGCTTCGCCTTTCGTTCTTTGGTCGGCCTGCTTCTGTCCGGCTTTCGCCGATTTTGTCAGAATCCGGATTCTGCCTGTTTTGCTGGTTTTTTGACATTCTTCAACTCCTTAGATATCAGATTATCACTTTCCCACAACATTTATCTGTAATATCGGTTAAAGATAGCTGGTCTTTTTAGAATATAGATAATAAATTATAATGGGATATGTAATTTTTTTGACAAAATGGATAATTATTGACATTCAGGCAGGTTTTTGATACAATTATCGGCACAAAAAACAGGAATCGTGTTCTTTTATGGTTCAGGGGGCAATCTCAGGAGAGAGGGAGTAATTATGAAGAAATCATTATTATTGTGCACTATTTTAGTATGCGTTGTCAGTGCAACAGCAAGTTTCGCTGACAGCGCTGGGAGTGTCTCTGAAGACTTCGATACGGGCGACTATGAGAACAAATTGTATATCGACGACGGCAGCAGCGGCGAGACGCCGCAGAGAATGACTGCCGGTACTGGCTTTAGCTGGGGTGGAATGGCAATAGGAGGTGACGGAGAGATCTGGGCCCATAAGGGCAGCTATATGCTGATTAAAAACACCGACCCGAATAGTTATTATTATACCATTTTTGACAGCACAGGCGGCAACTCCCCCGATACCACGATTAATCTGACGGCCGGCAGAATTAAGTCGGAAATGAGCATAAAGGAGGACGACCTAGACGGTTTTACCTTCAGGTATATGGTGCGCAATGGAGAGGGCAACTGGTACATAAGCGATAGTAATTTCACTGCGGTAAGCTCAGCTAAAACCTGGTTTGAACTTGAGACCGCATACGGCGAGGATACGTGGACGCAAATTACGAATACTGTGAGTCTGGATGCGCTTGCCGGCGGTGATGAGGTTGCACTTACTCTGGGTTCTTCCGGCCTGAATCCGTACCTGGATTCGGTTGACGGGATGGGTATTTATGTTGAGTCTGAGGTAGGAGGAATTGGTACGAAACTGTTGTGTTACCAGATGCAGATTACAAGTACCGCTACACCCGATGCCGCCGGCTGGTATGATTTGGGCCTCTTCACCAAGCGGTGGCTCAATGAGGGGACACTTGGCAACAACTGGTGCGACGGGGCCGACATCAACCGCAGCGGCAGAGTTAATTTTGTCGATTTTGCTTTATTCGGGCAATTCTGGTTGAACTCACGACCCGGTTACGTTGTTTCTTCTTACGGCGATGACAGCAATCCGGGAACCCTTATGCAGCCTTTCAGAACGATTCAGAAAGCGGCAGACAGTGTGGTTGCCGGCAGCACGGTTTATATTCGAGAAGGCAGATACCACGAAACCGTCACTATGGACAATGTTGATGGAACTGAAAACAACCCGATAACCTTTACGAGTTTTCCCGGCGAGGAAGTTGTACTCGACGGCACCGTGCCGCTTTCAGATATAGCCACAGGCGGCTGGGTGCAGCACGATGCAAATATATACAAGATAACGGTAGATACCAATATGACCCAGCTCTTTGTGGACGATAAGATGATGACAAACGCCCGCTGGCCTAACATCGATTCTAACGATGAGGACGCACACTGGTATCGCCATCGATGGTGGGGCTACCAGGACTCGTCCAATGCCAGCCTGGGCAACCTTTACGACCTGCCGCACCACGACGTTGACCTGGCGGCAACAAATACAAGTTTCGAGGGTGCTATGGCGGTTATGAACATCGGCGTTTTCCGCACCTACTGTACGGAAATCCTGAGCCACACAGCCGGCAGCGACCACTTTACCTATGACGGAAACATTGTGGGATACGAGCCGGAGGATTTTGCCAATAAGAACAAACACGACAAGAGCCGTTACTATATCGAATGTCACCTAAACTGTCTCGATGCCGAAAAGGAATGGTTCTTTGATATGGATACCAAAACGCTGTATCTGTGGGCGCCGGGCGGCGGTAACCCGACGGGCAAAGATATCCGCTGCAAGACGCTCGGTTTTGCCTTTGATTTTTATATGTGCAATGCCACCCATTTGAAAAACCTGAATTTCTTTTGCTCGTGCTTCAGAATGGGTGCCAAGGGAGCAGACGGGCCGAAGCACAGCCTGGTGGAAGACTGTAATTTCCAGTATCCGACGTTCAACGAGCGGATGCTGAAACACAAATCGGGTCCGGAATCCGGCTTCACCAAGCAGCCGCCGCACTGTTATATAGAGCTGAAGGAAAATGGGGCAAACAATGTAGTTCGCAACTGCAGGTTTGAGCACTTCGATGGAATGGGACTGCGTTTCGCCAGTTACGACTCCGAAATTGACAACCTGCTGTTCCGTGACGCCGACTGGACCAATACCGGAAACCGGATACTGATGTGCCATAACTGTACTAATCTTGATGCAGCCAGGATTACAATGGATAACGTCGGCTCACCCGACCCGGCCAACAGCGAGTGGTACACGGGAATTTCCTGGAAGTATGTCCGGGCAAGCCGTATCGGCAGGATGGCTTACGACGGCTGCCCGGTGGAATCCTGGTGTGATGAAGGCGGATATAGCTGGTCGCACGACCATCCCAAACTGGCCTACCGCTTTGACGGCAGCCACCTCTATTCACTCTCACACCACAACGTAAGCTGGATGACGAGCTATTCAAAATATAAGGGCGACTGGCACGAACTCTATAACCTGACCGGTTGTAATGGAATGGGCAGTGAGATTGCCGTCTATAGAGGTGATTGTAATGACAACGCCAATACCATAACACGCAACTGTGCCGCCGAGGATATAACCAGCGGAAATAGTGACTGCCCGGCGCTGCCAGGAACACACACCAACAACTACGAGGGCGACCTTTCAACACAGCTTCGCGACTGGAAAAATCTGGACTTCCGCCCCAAATCCGGCTCAGACCTTATCGACGCAGGCTATGAGATAGCAGGTATAACCGACGGCTACAACGGTACTGCTCCCGATATCGGTGCTTACGAATACGGCGACCCAAACTACTGGATACCGGGCTTTCAGTTCCCCGAGGCCTCGACACCGGTGCCGCCGGATGACGCCACAAGGGTCAAGACCGACGCCGACCTGATGTGGCTGCAGGGCTACAAGGCTACCTCGCACGATGTGTATTTCGGCACAGACGAAGCGGCGGTTAGCAATGCCACAACAGGAGATTCACAATTCAAAGGCAGCAAGACAACCAACATCTACGACGTCGGAACGATGGACGCCAATACCGTTTATTACTGGCGTATCGATGCCAACGGCGGGCCTGACGGTATCATCAAGGGCGAGACCTGGAGTTTTGTAACCGAAGGGACTGAGACGGGCCACTCGTTTACAGTTATTGAGGATTCGTATGTTGACCGCGGCAGCCCGAGTGCCAATCACGGCTCAGATACAACACTAATGACACGGCTGTACGGCTCTGATGGATTTGGAAAGACATCGCACATTATTTTCCTCAAATTTAACGTTACAGGTCTCACCGACAGGATAGCAGGTGCGACACTGAGGGTAAAAGCTGCCAACACAGGCGACCAGGCCGGCCTGCACGTCCGCGGCGCCAGGGATTTTGATTCCTGGGACGAGAGCACAGTTACCTGGATTAACGACAGGCCAATCTGTGAAATCAGTGCGGTTGATGCTGTCGAGAGTATGTCGGCGAATACGTGGTATGACCTTGATGTCAGCCGACTCGTAAAAGGAAATGGAGCATATACTCTTGCTCTTACTATCGGAGGCGGGTCCGACCAGTATATCTACAGCAAAGAGTCGAGCGGCGGAGCGAATGCACCGCAGCTTATTGTCTATACAATGCCGTAGAACTAATAATTTGAGCAGGCCTTGGCGGGAGGAGGGCTTTGAGCCTCGCCAAGGCTTTGCTCACCTATTGTCATGAACAAAATATGGCCGCGTTGCAGGCCAAAAACACACAGCTTAAACTGTCTGCAAGCTGTTCTTCTGCCAGATTGACATCTTTTTAACGATGCCATACCTTCCATAACTCATTTCCAGGGCGAAGCTTACGAAGTTATCGAATGTGGGCACACCGTTTGCACATAACCAGCATAGAGCCGCAACTTATAATAGAGGAAGACAAAAATGAAGTTCGAAAAATTTACAATAAAGGCCCAGGAGGCACTGGCCACGGCCCAGCAGAGAGCTATGGCAAAATCAAATACTGTCCTGTCGCCGCTGCATCTGCTTCGCTCCGTGCTGGATGACGACAGCAGTATTGCCGTTATGATATTAAAAAAGATTGGTGCAAACGTCGGACAAATAACCGAAATGGCCGAATCAGAGCTGAAAAGACTTCCAACAGGCAGCGGCGATAATGTTTTGGGCCCCGACCCTGCCTTTAACCAGATAGTCCTCGATGCCCAGAACCAGGCCGACAAAATGGGTGACGAATATCTCTCCGTAGAACACCTGTTTCTCTCGCTCGCTACAATCCAGAGCGATGCAAAAGAGATTCTGCGCCTCAATTCCATTACTGCCAAACAAATCGAAGACGCCATTAAAGAGATTCGCGGAGACACCAAAATCACCGACCAGAACCCGGAAGATAAATACCAGGCGCTGGAAAAATACGGAATCGACCTGCTCGATATGGCACAGAAAGGCAAACTCGACCCCGTCATCGGCAGAGACGAAGAAATCCGCAGGTGTATGCAGGTTCTGAATCGAAGGACAAAAAACAATCCGGTACTAATCGGCGAGCCGGGTGTTGGCAAAACCGCAATTGTGGAAGGGCTGGCACAGCGAATTGTAGCCGGCGATGTACCGGCAGGTCTGAAAAACAAAACAGTAATAGCCCTCGATATGGGCTCGTTGATAGCAGGGACGAAGTTCCGGGGAGAATTCGAAGACAGATTCAAAGCCGTGCTCAAAGAAGTAATAAAGGCAGAGGGACGGATAATACTCTTCATAGATGAACTGCATACGATAGTCGGCGCCGGCAAGACAGAAGGTTCGGTGGATGCCGGCAATCTCTTGAAGCCGTCGCTTGCAAGAGGCGAGCTGCGATGTATCGGCGCAACTACCATTGACGAATATCGAAAGCACGTCGAAAAAGACGCTGCCCTGGAGAGAAGGTTCCAGCCGATTACGATTAGCCCTCCGAGTGTAGAAGAGACCGTAGCTATACTGCGGGGGCTCAAAGAACGTTACGACGCTCATCACGGCGTGCGCATTACCGATTCGGCGCTGGTCGCCGCCGCCGCACTTTCAAATCGATACATCTCAGACAGGTGGCTGCCGGATAAGGCCATCGACCTCATAGATGAGGCCGCTTCGAAACTGAGAATTGAAAATGATTCACTCCCCGCAGAGCTTGATTCGATACGAAGGAAAACTACACAGTTGCAGATTGAACGACAGGCGTTGAAAAAAGAGACGGACCAGGCCAGTAAAGAACGCCTGGAAAAAGCTGAAAAGCAACTGGCTGAGCTCGACAAAAAAGAAAAAGAACTGGCCGGACAGTGGAAAACCGAAAAAACAGAAATCGATAAAATCCAAAAGCTTAAGAAAAATCTGGATTCTGCGCAGACAGAATTTGAGACCGCTCAACGCACCGGCGAGCTGGAACAGGCCGCAAGGCTGAAATACGAGACGATTGCAAATCTTAAAAACCAGCTCGCCGAAAAAGAAGCTGAACTGGCCAACAGTGATAAAGCCAGGCTGATAAGCAACGAAGTTACCGATGAGCAGGTGGCAAATGTGGTATCGAAGTGGACCCGAATACCTGTTTCGAGACTGCTGACAGGTGAGAGGGAGCGTCTGATGAAAATGGAAGAGGAAATTTCCGGGCGGGTGGTAGGACAGAATGAGGCTGTCTCCGCACTTTGCAATGCGGTACGAAGAAACCGGGCAGGGCTGGGTGACCCGAGCCGTCCGATGGGAGTCTTTTTGTTTCTTGGTCCTACCGGCGTCGGCAAAACCGAGCTGTCAAAAGCATTGTCGGAATTCCTCTTCAACGATGTAAATGCTATGACAAGAATAGATATGAGCGAGTTTATGGAGCCGCATTGCGTTGCACGGCTCATAGGTGCGCCGCCGGGATACGTGGGATACGACGAGGGCGGACGCCTTACAGAGGCAATAAGACGCAGACCCTATTCGGTAATACTCCTCGATGAAATTGAAAAAGCCCATATAGACGTCTTTAATGTCCTGTTGCAGGTCTTCGACGACGGGCGGCTGACCGACGGAAAAGGAAGAACCGTTAATTTCAGAAACACCGTCATTATTATGACCAGCAATATTGCCGGTGCCAAGATTCAGGAAATTACCGCTGAGCAAGCCACCGACTGGGAAATCGAAGCACACGTAAATGACGTCTTAAAGCACATATTTAACCCCGAATTTCTGAACCGGATTGACGAGACCATAGTCTTCCACAGCCTGGGCAAAGAAGAGCTGCGGAAAATCGCTGATATCCAGCTCGGTTATTTGAAAGAACGCCTGGGTGCCCAGAATATAAAGCTCTCTTTCACAGACGCCGCAAGCCGCCAGGTTATGGACGAAGGTTATGACCCGTCGTACGGCGCAAGGCCTCTCAAGAGGGTAATACAGAAAAGGCTGGAGAATGAGCTTGCCGGGAAAATTGTGGCCGGGGTAATCTCGGAGGGAGATACCGTCCGGATTGACAGCAATGGCCATAAGTTCATTTTTGATAAAACCAATGAGTAATACCAATCTCGTTTAATAATTCCGCTTTAATGCACGATAAGTTGCTTATTGATAATCAATTACAAAAACTAAATACGTAACTTATTACCCTCAAGGGTATAGAACCACGTGCATCCTGCCACAGAGCCGTTGAACACCAGATGTTAATTTTTTGTGGAATTCGCTTGAACTTTTCCCCTCTGCAGAGACAATACAATAGCTCCGTACGGCGGAATCCGTGCAGCTATAAACACAAGTCGATTATACTTTAGTTAGTAAAAGGAAAAACAGATGGAAATTGAAAAGGTATTAAAGCAGGTAGCCAAAGACGGCGTTGAGTTTATAAGCCTGCAGTTTTCAGACCTGCTGGGAGTCATTAAAGAAGTCATTATGCCGGTCGAAGAGCTTGACGATGCTTACAGTCACGGTGTGTGGTTTGACGGCTCGAGCGTCGAGGGCTTCGCAAGAATCCAGGAGAGCGATTTATTCCTCAAGCCCGACCTTTCTACCTATGCCGTCGTGCCGTGGTCTAATTCGAATGGCAAAACAGCGAGATTTATCTGCGACATCTACGGCGCAGACGGAAAACCGGCGGAAGGAGACCCGCGATACGTACTCAAGCGTGCTCTTGAAGACGCTCGCAAGGCCGGCTATCAATACAACGTCGGGCCTGAACCGGAATTTTACCTTTTCCGAAGACAAATGGAAAAACGTACCGACCCTCTGGACTTCGGTCGTTATTTCGATATCTCTTCACACGACGGATACAAGGTCATAAAGGAAATTATAGTTGCACTGGAAAATTTTAAAATAATCGTGGAAACCTCGCACCACGAGGTCGGGTTCGGGCAGTACGAGATAGATTTCCGCTACGGCCCCGCGCTCGATATAGCCGATAAAGTACTGACACTGAAATACTGCGCGAAAAAAATAGCGCAGATGCACGATTTGAACGCTACTTTTATGCCGAAACCGATAATGGGCGCAAACGGCTCCGGTATGCACATACATCAAAGCCTGTTCGATACCAATGCCGGGAAAAACGTTTTTTACAACGATAAAAATGTCTATAAACTCTCCAAAACCGCTCTTAACTTCATAGCCGGCCAGATTAAACATATCGATGCGGCCGTAGCCATACTGTGCCCGACGGTCAATTCTTATAAACGGCTGATACCGGGCTACGAAGCGCCGGTTTATGTCACCTGGGCAACCGCCAACCGCTCGGCACTTTTGCGCGTACCGAGATGGTTTAAGCAGAAAACCGAATCCGCACGCGTCGAATTGCGATGCCCGGACCCCGCGTGCAATCCTTATCTCGCCTTCGCCGTTATGCTCAAGGCCGGCCTCGATGGTATTAAAAATAGTCTCGAACCGCCAAAACCGGTCGAGGAAAATATCTACCAGCTCGATTCCGAAAGCCTCGACAGCAAAAATATAAAAATCCTGCCAACCTCGTTGTGGAACGCATTAACTGCATTGAAGAAAAACGAGCTTGTAAAAGACACACTCGGTGAGCATTTGTTTGAAAGATACGTTGACGTAAAGACAAAGGAGTGGGATACATTCCGCCAACAGGTTACCAAATGGGAGCTTGATACATACCTGAGCATATTTTAGCTGACGCCGGATAGAATCTTTCACACCGCCCGGAAACCGGCAACAACCACGCATTAGTTAGCCCCGCGATTCATTCGCGGGGTTTAATTTCCAATTGACCGGAATCACTTGACTCTTCCAGTAGCTGGTCAGACAAAGACATTTCTTCTTTTGGCTCTGGCGATAGGAATGTTTTCTCTTTCCTTTTGCGTTGGGTTCTTTTTCGGCGGGTTTTGGAAAACTTCTTGTAGAACCGAGCTATCAGTGCCTGTGCTCGGTTTCTGGGAATCTCCCGTTTTACAGAACAGATTGAGCTAATTGGATTTTTCTCTTGTCATAAATCTTCGCCTGCCGGAAAATAGAATCTGTAAAATTTCAATGCAAAGAGAATTGCCGGAGCTTATGAAATCCCGGTGCCGGCTTATTTATCAGAGGAGGCCCGAAATGAAAATCACAAAGAAGACTACACAACTTTTTCCAGGAACAGTATTTCTTATTTTCGCTGCAATGCTTTTAATACAAATACAGGCCAGAGGAAAAGATTTAATCACCTTAGAGGCCAAAGACGGCCTTACTATCACAGCCGATTTATACACAGCTCATCCAAATGACAGTCCGTTTATCATATTGTTCCATCAGGCGAGATGGAGCAGGGGGGAATATATCGAAATTGCTCCAAAACTGAATGAAATGGGTTTTAACTGCATGGCTGTAGATCTTAGAAGCGGAGGTACTGTAAACCAAATCACAAACCGTACCCACCGACGAGCAGTAAAATTAGACAGGTCAACAGATTATCTCGAAGCCATGCAGGATATGAATGCCGCAGTAAGATATGTTAAATCCGAATACGAAAACTCAAATATTATCGTATGGGGAAGTTCCTATTCAGCGTCACTTGCTATCAGGTTAGCAGCAAACATGCAGCAACAAATTGACGGTGTACTGGCGTTTTCTCCGGGTGAGTATTTTGACAAGGGCAAAACCTATATAGAAAACTCGGCACAGAATGTTAAATGTCCGATATTCATAACTTCCGCTTCAGATGAAGCAAAGCTCTGGAAAGGGATATTTCTCGCAATCGCCCCTGAACTTAGGCATCGTTTTTTGCCCAAAACAAAAGGAAACCACGGCTCCCGGGCGCTATGGAGTAAATTTGAGGATAGCGAAAATTACTGGGAAGCTGTAAGGTCGTTCCTGCATCGCTATATCGATAAAGGCAAAGGCGCTAAACACGATGCGCAGAACAGGCACAAAATTACCGATAAAGAAACCTCTGAGCCTGACTGGCTGCGGCCACGCTCTGACAAATATGTCCGTCAGCGACGTCAGATGGTACGGCATATCCGCGAGCTTTACGGCCTCGAGGATGAAAAAGTGCTCGAAGCCATGCAGAATGTTCCAAGGCACTGGTTCGTTCCCGAAAACAAGGTCGGTTCTGCATATAATGACAGCCCGCTGCTCATTGGTTATGGTCAGACTATTTCTCAGCCGCTTATCGTTGCTTATATGACCAGCCAGCTAAAACCGGATAAGAATGATAAGGTTCTCGAAATAGGTACAGGCTCAGGATACCAGGCCGCCGTCCTTTCGGAGTTTACGCCACACGTATTCACTATAGAAATTATTGAGCCACTGGCACGCGCAACCGCAAAGAAGCTAAAAGAAAAGGGCTATAAAACGATACAAACCAAAATCGGAGATGGCTACAAGGGCTGGCCGGAACATGCGCCCTTTGACGCGATAATCGTCACTGCTGCACCGGACCAGATACCAGCAGCGCTGGTTGAGCAGCTTGCCAAAGGCGGCAAAATGATCGTTCCTGTCGGACGTGCATACGCTACGCAGCAATTATTGCTTATCACAAAGGATGAAAAGGGCGACATCGCAAAAAAGAAATTAATGCCGGTACGTTTTGTACCAATGGTTCCGGGTAAATCCAAATAAGGCATAGGCGAGAAATATGTTAAAACCTGAGATTTGTGTAGCTCCCAGAAAGCAACTGTCTGTTTTTGACTCAACGTGCATAATCGTGGGAATTATAATAGGTGCCGGTATTTACGAGACGGCGCCGACCGTTGCAGGGGCTATGGGCAATTGGTTTGGAACGCTGGGAATCTGGCTGGTCGGGGGGCTGCTGGCACTTACAGGTGCTCTGTGCTATGCGGAACTGGCTACCACATATCCTGATGAAGGAGGAGATTATGTCTATCTCAGCCGCGCTTACGGTAAGTGGGCGGGATACCTGTTCGGCTGGTCGCAAATGGCAATCATCAGGCCGGGCGATATCGCCATTATGACCTTTATCTTTTCACGCTACGCTCGCCAGATTTATTGGTTTAATCACTGCGGTGCAATTTATGCGGTGGCAGTTGTTGTTTTATTAACTGTGATTAACATCCTGGGCGTCAGGGAGGGTAAGTGGACGCAAAATCTTCTGACAGTAATCAAAACGATGGGGCTCGTTGCCATTATTGTTGCGGGTATAGTCGCACAGCCCGGGCCTCAATCTGCCGAATCTGAGCCGCTTTCTACTGGAGGTCTGAAACTTGCCCTTATCCTGGTGCTGTTTACTTTCGGAGGCTGGAATGAGATGGCTTATGTTGCCGCAGAAGTAAAAAAGCCACAGAAGAATATCGTTCGTGCATTGGTGGTCGGGACAATCACGGTAACAGCCCTGTATTTGCTGATAAACGGGGCCTTTTTGCATGCCTTGGGATACGTGAAAATGGGTCAATCCGAGGCAGTCGCTGTTGACACAGTCGCTGCGGTTTTCCCTGTAACAGCAGCAAGAACAGTAAGCATCATTGTCTGCCTCTCGACCCTCGGTGCGGTCAACGGCCTGATATTTACCGGTGCGCGCATATCCTATGCAATGGGCGCCGAACACCGATGGTTTAGGAACCTGGGCAGGTGGAATCGGTATCTGGGTACTCCGGTATGGGCTCTTGTTGTCCAGGGTTGTATAAGCCTTGCAATAGTTCTTATTGCAGGGTCTTTTGTTGATACTATCCTTTACACTGCTCCGGTGGTCTGGCTGTTTTTTCTGGGTACTGCTCTGTCTGTCTTTGTCCTTAGATACAAGGAGCCCGAAGCTCTGCGACCGTATAAGGTCACAGGTTATCCGGTGACAACAATCATTTATTGCTGCTGTTCTGTTTTTATGGTCTATAGCTGCCTGTCATATGCTTTCATGGAAAACCGTGCCGGCTTACTTGTTTCAGCAGGCATTATTGCGATTGGGATACTAATCTACCGGCTTGAGCATATTCGTTATCTGACAAAGAAAAATTAAACCGGAAATTGTCTTGTTAATCGCCGACGCAAGATTAAAAAGGTATCCACTCCGAGTAAAACATATAGAACCGGGAACGCATACGGGCTACGAGATATCCAGCCGGCTGATAAGTTCCAGGGCCTCCCTGATTGTAGCGAATTGTTTTATTGCCTTTCTGCAATGGACTATTGCCGCAGGCGCGGTTGATAGGGCAGTTCAAAAAACAACTTCATTGAGTTGAATGCTCAAGACATGATTTGCAAATGCCCTCCAGGTACACTGTTTTTCTTAGCACCTTAAATCTTTTTGCAATGGATGATGGGACTTTAATGTTATCAAAAGGTTTATGGTGAAAATCAATAATCCTCTTACATTTTACACATTTGAAATGTTGATGCTTTTCAAAATTTGCATCAAATCGCTTAACATCGCCGGAACCTTCGACTACAAATGCTAAGCCGATTTGATTAAAGGTCAAAAGTGTCCTGTTAATCGTATCAAATGATATATTCGGAATTAACTTCTTTACTTTCTGAAAAACCATTTCAGTTGTGGGATGCTGCGTTGATTCAGCAAGCGCTTTGTAAGTTGCCGTTCGTTGAGGGGTTATTTTAAGACCCGCTTGGCAACACTTAAGTCTGAAATACTGAATATCTGTTTTCATTTTCCACTATCCGTTAGTGCCATTCAGAAAAATAAATTGTATCGGCAATATAGCTTTTTAGAAAACAAATTCAACTCTTTTTTCGTTAACTATGCTGTGTGCGATTGTACTAATCGGGCAGAAATACCAATCTTGCTATATAGATAAAAAAAGCCGCCCTCCTCCGGGCGGCTTTTTTTAACTTAGACAAAACTGATATTGCCTAAAGAATGTATTGTTTTGTCGATTTTGACTAAAAAGACTTATGTAAATGTCAAAATCGGTTATCTTTTCATCGCCCTCCTCTGATTCATTTAACCGGACTGTGTCATAATAACTACTATATAATAACCCTTCTTATTTGTCAAGTGTTTTTTTATAAATTTATATAATTTATTAAACTACATATTTCAACTATTTATTCGCAAGTAGGTTTCTGCTCTAAGAATCCTCTAAGCCCTTGATACAAAACACCTTATGGATTTACAATTTCTGAGATTTTATGGGTTATTTGGCCCTGTGGTTGTAGGGTGGTTGTACGGATGCCAATAACAATTTGTATTTAATGAAACGACGAAAATACGTCGGGTTTTTCTGTATGCGACTGTGAGAGACTGCAAAGTATAACAGTATAGCTCGCCAATCAACATATGTAAACCCCTCATGGAACAAAATCGCCGGAATTGGCCCTTAGAAATCGTTTTTGTCGTCTGTAAAACCATACCATACGTGGCATATGCGATACCACAGCTCCGCATCAGGGGATTCGAGCATAATTTCCTTGACAAAAACATGGCAAATAAGTTATAATCTTTTTAGTCGGAAACAATGCCGCGAGAAGGACTCGGCCAATAAAAGCTTTCCGTTAAGGGGGCTATTGAAGCGAAAAAATATTCAGGATGGTGATTGAGAACAGAGGTTTTTTGCTTGTAATGCCTGCTGGTTAAGAAGCTTAAGAATGTCAATCGGCTTTTTTCAGTCAGGCTATGGAGCGAGGGTAACCGATGAAAAGTGTTGCTAACTGCCGAAATACGGCCGTTTTGCTGTTTCTCATTTCTGTATTTACAAATTGTCTTTGCGCCGGCACTGTCTTTAACGATTCAAATTCCTGGACTGCTTACCAGGCACCGGACGCCAACGGCTTCAATAGCGGCGTTTTTGACGGGCGATACCTTTATTTTGCTCCTTACTGTAATGCCGATGGTTACCACGGCCGCGTAGCGCGCTTTGATACCAACGGAAATCTCGAAAATGCAAACTCCTGGCAAACCTACGATGCGGGGGAAAATGGAACAGGAACAGACCCGGACGGTTATGCGGGAGCAATATTTGACGGAACGTATATCTACTTTGTCCCCCATTACAACGGCACAAAGTATCACGGAGAGGTCCTCCGCTACGATACTAACAGCACATTCCAAAATGCCGATTCCTGGACCAGCTATGACCCGGGCGCAAACGGCGTTGGTTCGGACCCAGACGGATACGTCGGCGGAGTTTTCGACGGCAGATACATCTATCTGGCGCCTTACTTTAACGGCACAGATTACCACGGCGAAGTCCTGCGCTATGATACGACCGCTGATTTTGAGCAGGTAGGCTCCTGGCAGAGCTATGACCCTGGCCATGACGACGTAGGCACCGATCCTGAAGGATACTGGGGTGCGGCTTTCGACGACAGATACATATATTTCGCACCTCTGCACAACCAGATGGAAGCACATGGAGAGGTACTGCGTTATGACACAAACGCTGTCTTTACAAACTCTTCTTCATGGTCAACTTTCGATCCGGGTGAAAACGAAGTCGGTAACGATGCTGACGGATACAACGGTGTAGTCTGCGACGGCCGATACCTCTATTTTGTCCCATATCACAATGGCACCGAATATCACGGAGAGGTGCTGCAATACGACAGCAACGCACCTTTTGACAATGCAGCAAGCTGGAAAACCTTTGATGCCGGCGCTAAAGGAATCGGCAACGATGCAGACGGATACGACGGGGCGGTTTATGACGGAAGCCACGTCTATTTCGTACCGTATTATAACGGAACCAACCATCACGGCGAAGTCTTGAGATATGATGCAAACCACCTCTTTACCGACCCCAATTCCTGGAACGCCTTTGATGCCGGAGCAAACGGAGTAGGCGATGACCCTGATGGTTACGCGGGCGGACTTTTTGACGGCAAGTCCGTCTATTTCATTCCACTTTATAACGGCAGCGATTATCACAGTGAAGTGCTTCGATATCGCCCGTATTACTGCGGCGACATCGAGAAAGACGGCGATGTTGACTTCGTCGATTTCGCTATGTTTGCCGAATGGTGGCAGCGGCAGGATTGCGGCCAATGCGGCGGTGCGGACTGCACCGGAGACGGCAACGTTGAATTTGACGACCTTGCAAAATTCGCCAAAAACTGGCTTGAAGGAAAATAATCAAACACACACAAAACTCAGTACCTCCGTGTCCTGGACTTATCACTTCTCGAATAACCCACAAAAAAGTACCGCAGGGCGTCGATCGCATGGTCGTAAACTCCGTCTTTCAACGGAAGTTCGTTATCGGACATTGAGCCTCTCTGCGGGTAGTGATAACAACGCATTGCCTCTGTCAAACGGGTGCATCGAGGCGAAATAACCAGCGAGCTTTCTCCCCGGCCGTTGCGAAGGCTGCGGCGAATCAGCTCGACACCCTCCAAAATAGTGCTTCTGCGATACTTCACCGCTATCCCAAGCGAACGAAGCTCACGCACCGCACTCGTGCCGGTTACATCATTAGTGCCGGCGCCGGCAGGGTCACAAAACGTCCCAGCAACCTGTTCCTCCGATGCGGGACTCCGCTTTTGCATCTGTTCCGCGTGCACGTCAATGGTTGCCCGTGTGCGAACGTACTCATCGATAACCCTCACCACGCCCCCACTATCCACCTGAATCCAAAGGCACACAAATGGATTTACAAAACCGAAATCAAGTGACCGGTACAATGGAAGCTCCGGATTGTAATCCACCTGCCTGATATGTTCTGCAGGGGCAAAGTTACCGAACACGGCATTCTGCAGATTCGGACGCCGGCAGAGCATCTCCGCCTCCCACCCGGCCCTGCTGGCACGATGCATCTGTGTAATACAGTCGTCAATCTTAAGATAGCCGCCGCACCTCTTCGCCTTACCCCCGCAATCAGACCACAAAGGACAGTGAGAACAACTCCTTCCAACACACCTTTCAATAACCTCCCACAGACACCACTTAAAAACGGGCGTCTGCCGTCGTTCGGCCTCGGAGATAATCCGGGCCATCAGACCGTACGGCTTGTGCATAGTGCTTATCATCTCCATACCGCCGGCCAGCCCGTCTTTGCTCTGTGTCGTGAACTTGGCAGCCTCAAAAACATCGTCGTCGAACA
>Ga0180437_10001734_pt1 | contig 36731 bp, 39 predicted proteins | sample SS_ome_4_FD_132410 | JGI IMG/M metagenome (GOLD analysis project Ga0180437, IMG submission 132410) | Hypersaline lake sediment archaeal communities from the Salton Sea, California, USA - SS_3_D_1 metaG | ecosystem: Environmental > Aquatic > Non-marine Saline and Alkaline > Hypersaline >...
GCATAAATATGAAAGATGTTTTAAGCGACTTAAAGACAAGTGGGATCACAAGTTGATTGCCAACGGTGTAAAATCTGTTCCGACAGATCCTGACGAGTATGCGCAGCTTGTATTTTCACAGCCTAATTACAAAGACAGAAAGCAAAGAGAGGTTGAGGCAGAGGAAGCTCTCTCGAAGAAGGGATAATTATGGCTAGAAGATTTGTAAAGAATCCCAACAGTAATTTGTCGGGATTTTATCCGAATGGATGGTCTGATGCGAGCCCAAATGCCGGTTCAAATCAGGTATATTGGTGCAACAGAGCGCCTACAGTGAATGATTTTCATAATTGGTTTATTGGTGCTAGGTGGATAGATCAAAGTCCTGCGGGAAATCCTGAGATTCATACATTAGTAAAGAAAGAAAATAAAGCTGCAACATGGGTGCGCTCACCAACCAGTAGTGGTACGATTGAGACGCTGACGGGTAATGCTGGCGGTCCCGTTGGTGTTGATGCTAATGACAATATAAATATTGTTTCCGGCATAGCCGGCATGACGGTTTCAGGAAATCCGGCAACATATACATTGACGTTGGATAATGTAAGCGGGAATCCGTATATTGAATCACTTCGTGGTGATGGAGACGTAGATGTTTATGCAGCAGCGGGTAATTATATTTCGATACTTGGAACGGCAGGGCAAATAAGTTCGACTGAAGATGTTGGCAACCACAGAATAGTTTTATCTCTTGATGGAGCGGTTGCTATTCAGTTTACTGCTGATGATACGAATGCAGCGATTCCGGCTGCGGGCAATGTTAATATTTATGGCGGAACTGTCGGGAGAAATATAAATACGACGGCGACCGGCGCTACAGTTAGAGTAGAATGTAACAATGCTATTACATTGGGAGACTTGTCTGCAATTGCAACTGATAGCAATGCCTTGACAGCGACAACGGGCGATATAGAAATAACATCTGGAAATTTAAAGCTTCCGAATACAACAGCGGCTGGATCAGATGGAGTTATTAAGTTTGGCGGAAATAGATTTGTTCACAATTATGGTATATCATTTGGAGTTCTTTCCAATGTATTTGTGGGTGCCTTTGCTGGTAATTTTACACATACTTCAGCCCTTGATGCAAATGTCGGAATTGGATCATATTGTCTAAACGATTTAACAACAGGACATTCCAATGCTTTTGTTGGATCTCAGGCGGCTGGAAAATTGACTACTGGGACCTATAATGTTGGGATAGGTCAATCAGCGGCTCTTAACCTGTCTACAGGGATAAATAATACCTGTATTGGAAATGTGGCTGGAGCTACAATTACAACTGGTGGACACAATACGTGTATTGGGGCCGACACGGTTCAGGTTGAAACAGGCTCATATGTGACGGCATTAGGGTATAGCGCTGGAAGCCTTAATTCTACGACAACTCAATCATCAAATGTGTACCTTGCGAGCCTTGGTGTTGTCGGAGAATCTAATACATTACGTATTGGAAATAATGGATCGGGTAATAATCAGCAAGATAAATGCTTTATTGCTGGAATAAGGGGTATTACAACCGGTGTGGCCGATGCGATTGCAGTTTTAATTGACAGCTCACATCAGCTTGGAACTGTATCTTCTTCAAGAAAATATAAGATTAATATTGATGACATGGGTGACCAGTCGTCGCTTATTATGAAATTGCGTCCGGTTACGTTTAACTTTAAAGAGCATCCGGATGTTCCAGCATGGGGTTTGATCGCCGAAGAGGTTGCAGAGGTATTTCCGCAACTAGCTGTTTACAATAAAGAAACGGGTGAGCCTGAAACCGTCAAGTATCATGAGCTTCCAACTCTGTTATTGAATGAATTGCAAAGGCAGCACGCAGAGCTTCAGGAAACAAAGTTGGCATTAAAGAATTGTCGGGATAGATTACGTATTCTTGAGGAGCAGGTTTCGTTGTTATTGACTAAAATGCCAAAGGAGTGATATGGATTGGAGTTATGTTATATATGGTGGTTTAGTGTTGTTAGGTCTTGGTGGTATTGCTTCCCGCTGGATTCCTGGACTGAAAACTGATAATGTAATAGAGGAGTCCGTAGAGGAGATAATAAAAGCCAAGACCGGCGTGAATATCGATCTTTCCCCCGACACGCCGGAACCAAAGGATAAGAAATGATAGCACCTGAAATGTTGTTTTATATCTTTCTTGGAGGCTTTATAGCGGTAACAGGAGTGGCAATATATTCATGGCTGACGAGCTAACATTCAAAACTAAGCTTGAGGAACTACAAGAGCTTAATAACTATATCGAAGAAGAAGTTGTTAAGCGAATAAAAACGGTCGAGGAGCCACGTTATAGTAGCTCCTCGATAAATGAGCTTGCCAAGTCACTGTCTGCTGCTCAGGGCGAGTTTCCTGCCATTCCCTACAATAGAACAAGTGCTACATGGAATGATGACTATAGTGATCTTGATATCGTGATGAGACATATAAGGCCTATACTTGCAAAGTATGAGCTGGCTTTGAATCAGTGGACTGAGATAACTGATAGCGGTGGAACGTTATTGCATACAGAGATTTTGCATTCAAGTGGTCAATGGAAGGGGTCTATTATACGGGTGATTCCGTTGCGCAATGACCTTATGACCTTTGATAGTACGATGGCTGACTTGCGTAGACAGCAGGCTTTGTCTATGTTGGGGGTAACTCTTGAGGGTGATCCTAAAGATGATGATGGAGATGCTGCAAGTGATGCGATATTTGATGAGATTGCCGTTCCCTTGCAAAAGAAGCTTGTACGAAAGAAAGAATCGTATGATGCAATTACAAAGGAACAGCTTGACGAGCTTGAGTCTGAACTGAATGGATTTCCTGATATTGCTGAGGAATTGATGAATGCATATAATATCAACAGTCTTGATTCGATGCCAAAATCAAAGTTCAGTCATGCGATAACCCAAGTCAGAAAATTTGTATTACATGCGCGTGGAGATAGAAAGTCGCCCCGTTAATCTATTAATATATATTTATTCGCCTTCAATTGACCGTGTTTAACTTAAAAACTTTATATTTTTAAGTAATGTCCTCTCATCCTTTGTCAGTTTATTTTTTTTGAATCGTGCGCGCTGCCTGACACACCAGCGCGATAAGCTTAAGTTCTCTTTAGCTCTTTCACTAGAAAAAGAAAAAGTTTTATATTTTTTATAATAATTAACAAGCTTTTGATAATTATCTTTCCACGTGTCGACTTTTTTATTGTAGCTCCAATTGAACTTCATAGAATTTAAAATAAGCTTGTCTTTGTCGCTGATCTTCAATTTTTGTGCGCGAATTTTGTGAGTCCACTTGTAAAGATTTTTATCATCTTTATAACTAATATTACAGTGTCCATGCTTTTTATAATATGATTTTAACCTATCAAGCTTTTCTGCTCTGGATTTGTCTATAGAATTGAGTGTTGATAACAGCTCTTCTTTACCGGCTTTCTTTAATACGCTCATTATATTTTTAAATTTATCTTTAGAAAGTTGGCCATTTGTGTTTTTTCTTCTTTGGGTGTAGAGCCATAAAGATACGCTCGTTTTACAGCTCGTAAGTTCGGCTATATTTCCAGACGCAATAACATCTTTGAGTTTATCAAGGTTCTCGTTCCAGGTGGATTCTATAGGGTTAAAATTAAAGTTTACGCTTTCTAGTTGTTTTTGTTTCTCGTTGCTCAATGTTTTATTTTTATAGGCCCATCGTTGATGACGTGCCCACTTTAATAGGTGTTTAGCTTCCTTTTTTGGCACATCTTTGCATTTATTTAAAATGCTGTTTTTATATTTTTCAAACGTTTCGATCCATTCATCGTGAAAAATATTATTAACAATGTGAAGGTCTATAGCATCACATAAGTCACTATTAATATTTGTGTCGGACATAATTACTATTTTTTTTCTGCTATTCTTTTGATCTTCGCTACTGGTTATACGCTCTGTTGTTTCATTTTTTAATGTTTTATCATAAAAAGAAAGCGCTCTTAGTATTTTCCATATGTAACTATATTCAGACGATAAAAATTGATTATTTATATTGTTGATATCGCTTTTTTTTATAAAAACGGGCAAGAGAATATATCCAAACTCTTTTCCAGGAGCGTTTCGCATTACACGACCAACCGCCTGAATGATGTCTACTTTGCTTTTTTTGGGTGACATAAATGACACAAGGTCTACCGTAGGTATGTCTACACCTTCAGAGAGAAACCTGGCGCAACTTATGTTTGATCTTGTGCCTGATTTAAACGATTTTAAGCAAGATGCTCGTTGTTTGTTGGACATCTTTCCGTTGATGTGAAGGCTTGCTGTTGAGGTGTCTTTAATATTTTTAAATTCGTCGGAAAATGCCTGAGCATCTTTAATTGTTCTATGGAATGATATTGATCGTGAAGCCGCTATTCTCTTATAAGCCTTCGCTAGTGAGAGCGCCAGTGCTTTTGTTTCAAGTTTTGATCCCGCAATTTGTTTTTTTGGGTCTATCGATTGGTTTATTTCTTCGCTACTAACCGTAGTAATAATTATCTTGTAGTCACACACGATTTTGCGTTTTAACGCCTCTTCAAATCCAAGTGAAAATACGGTTTTTCCATAAATGTTTTGATTATCCATTGAATAGGAGGCGGAATCTTCACAGTCTTCAGATATAAATACTTTTGGCGTTGCAGTCATAAACAATCGTTTATTAATTAATACGTTTTTGTCGTAAATAGGATACCTGAATGATCCATCATGATTCTTGTGAGCCGTTTTATGGGCTTCGTCGAATATGGCCAGGGAGAACTCGATCGATTTTGGTATATTAATACTTGACTGATAGGTGCAAAATATAGCCTCATAGTCGTTGGGTTTTTTAGACAGTTTTTCTTTGATTTCTTTTCTTGACGACAGCGCTTCACTGTTTAGTTCGCTTGCCGATATATCGTCATACATTTTGGTTAATGAGCATATAGAGTATATGTTTTTGCTGTATAGCTTTGTGTTGGCTCTCCATGTTTCAATTGTCTGTTTTATAAGTGCAAGACTCGGCAAAAATATAATTGTTCTTTTTGCTTTTAACCGTTCTGCTATCCACAACCCAACTAAAGTTTTCCCTGTTCCACACGCCATTGACAAGGAGGCCTTATTGTTTTTTTTAAGTTCGCCTACAACGCTCTTAATGGCCTCTTCTTGATAGTCTCGTGGGCTAGTTTGTTTCTTTCTGGTCATTGCATCCTGTTCTTGTGGTTGTTCGAGTCCCGTCTCGTTAGGGTACCCCAATCGGACTATTTTCGAACTTTTTCCGTTTTAGCCATCTAGGGTAAATTTACATTTAGGGTATCCTGAACATCCATAAAAGGGGCCGTTCGCTCCTTTGCGTTCTCTTAGTGGCTTGTTGCATTTTGGACATGGAGGCAATTCTGTTTCGGAGTTTTCTTGCGCATTGACCCAGTTGGATTCTTTTTCTGTTTCAGGATTTTCTTGCGCATTAACCTCGTTGGACTTCTTTTCTGAGTCTGCCTCTGCGGTGGTTATTCCAAATAGTCCGTTATATATATAGCGTTTATATTGAGTTATTGCCCCACAAACAGCATGTTCTACCTTTCCTTTTCCTGCGTCTATTTTAAATAATGCAGGGCATCTGTGTTGTTCAAAATATCCTGACTTATGACGAACTTCTGCAATAATATCTATTTTTTCACCATTTCGTTCATGCCAAATCTTGCATGAGAGTCCGTTGTCTTGTAATATTTTCTTTGTCTCATTTCTAATGGTTCGCCAATCTGCGTATGACCATGTACGGTTACCGAACCCGCCTGTTTCTTCTTCGTCAATTGCCCCTATTTGACCCTGGCAGTTTGCCAAATCAGCATTATATTGGGCTATTATTTTTAAAATTTCACTTGCTTCCACCCCAATATCTTTCATTAAATTTACCCACTCATTCATGTTTTTTATCCTCTTGGTTATTGTGTTCTTCAGTCACTTTATCCTCATGTATATGAGGGTTAGCATTATTATTATTATGGTGAAATTACTGGCTATCATTATGAAAAACAAGTGAAGTTGCGTCATTCTTTTCCTATATTTCTATCACGCACCCATAAAAGAAACTGTTTGATGAGGTCGTGTTGAAAGCAGTCGCATTCGGTTATGAAGTCGTCATCTCCGTCCGGTCTTCCGAAAGAGCATGACTTGTGATTGAATGGGTCTTGGCTGTAATTATCAAGCAGCTCTATAAGTTCTCTGAATGTATATTTCATATCAATCTCTTTCGTAATATATTTCTGGGTGAAAATGGAGAGACTCACAATCATGGCAGTCGTCATCATGTTCTTCATTATCAGCAATATGGTTGTGTATTATATTGCTGATGAATCTATCTATTGACGTGGCATTTCCTTGCAGGCCTATGGTTCGTGATTCATTGTCCCATTCACATGTTATTTCCGTGTATTGATGCCCGGTAACGCCGTTATAAAGGAGAAAGAATTTTGAGAATATCTCTTCGATAAGATCCACGCTTCCTTGTGGTATGCGTGATAACAGCTTGCTTTCTTTGTGATACTCATCTTTGTGTGCATGTATAGTTATTCTTATTTCCATCATTATCCTTTTGGGTTAAATAGTTGACATACATATAGAATAACAGTAATCTGTGTAATGTCAACAGTTTATAAACAATACAATCGAAAGTGGGACGCTATGAATATAGAGATGGTAGATGAGATCCGCAAGCAGTTATTTGATTATGTAATGAATTCGGAGTTATCTGAGATTGAGATTTCCAAGCGCATAGGGATTGGGCCAACCACGCTCAGCAGGTTTTTGAAGGGGGCGGAGATACGGCGGAGAACGTTGGTTAGAATAGTGCGTTTTATTGATAAAAATAACTAGAGAATAACGTTAATGAACATGACGCTTGATGTAATTGATTTTTTAAGGTCATTACCTGAAGATCGCAAGAAGGTAATAAGAAAAATGATAAAGCTGTTTGGGTGTAGAAGCTTGATAATTGTAAGAGATGAAAAAATTTAGTATATTAGTCGCGTTGCGTTGAAATAGATCAAAAAAAAATTTATAGCGTACCCCCCAAAGGACCTATAAATTTTTTTTAGCCAGCCAGGATCAAAGATCCCGGCCAAACAAATATGAGTATGAAGAATAACTCAGAATCACACGAAAATCAAGTAAAAAATAAACAAAAATGGCTAAAGCCAGGCATTTCTCATGAAAATCGTCTATTTTTCGATCAAAACATAGAAAACTTCTTGTCCGGGCTTAGTAGAACTGAGTGTCGTATAGCTGAGGTTATTTTATCTTTTAGGACTGCAGATCATATATGTATGACAAATAAATACATTGCAGAGCGTGCAAATTGTTCTGTGCGGTCGGTAGTTCGCACGACCAATAAATTGCGGGATAATGGGTTTTTGATTAAGTATCAAGAGAATAAATATGCTCCAAATGAGTTTAAATTGTCTCATTCTCTTAAGAAAGGGAGGCATGCTTATTCATACTGGATAAACACACTTTCAGCAGAGAGGCAGGAGCATATTATGCTTCATGAATTACACTCTGAAAGATACGATCTAGTACCGCCTGCCAGCGAAAATGTCACACAGAGTAATAATTATATTAATTATATATATTTATCTAACAACCCCATACCCCATAATGCGTGCGCGCGCGCGTGGTTAGCGACAGAAAGTCAGACCGTAATCGATGGGGACGGGGAAGGGTTTTTAACAAAACAGGAAAGAGAAAGAAAAGAGCACGTCAAGAGAGGGTTGAAGATGATAAGCGATTTGCAAAAAGAATGGCTCCTGGCTAATGGAAGTGATCCACGTGTACAAGATCTCATGAACAACGAGAGTATTCGCAGTGCTCTTATAACCCCTGAAATCGAAGAACTTACAACGCTATTGTCACTCAATAATCGAGAACAATTCAAGCTTATCGCTTTCGGACAAGATGCTCTTAAGTACGTGCTTACGTTTGTTCGCCCCGTTGTTGAAGGCACAAAGAAAACAAAAGAACCAATTCGTGACCGCATGGGATGGCTTATGTCTATGCTTTTAAACTACTGTAAACAGCGACACATTGCGCCAGATTGGAACTTTTATTACAAGCTTTGCGAGATTACTAAAATTCCTAAACTTATAGAAAACGAAGAACCTCGTCCCCTTGTTGTGAAATTTAAACAACGTACAAAAAATCTTGGCTGGTCTCCTTACGATACTTACAAAAAGAAAGTTGTTGTTCCTGATGAGCGCATCGAATTCCTTAAAGAGGAAATTGAAAAGTGTACTTTGCTTTTACAAGATCCCGTAAAGAGCTTTAATGAGTTTGCAAGAGAGTCAAGTATAACTTTCTGTAAAAACCAAATTGAAGCGTGCACAGAAGAACTTAATCAACTTTTTGAACAAAACAATAAGCGCTCGTTTCAACAGTCAATTGCAACAGCTTAATACCCAAAAAAGGGGAATGCGCATAACCACTAATAATGAGATAACGTTTCACCGTTTAAAGCATTTTGTTGTTCCGATAAGTATACTACCTCCAAAAAGCTTACGTACCACCTACTATTTGCTTGTGTACCACCTCTGAAAAAGCTTACGTACTACCTCTAACTACCTCTAAAAAGCTTACGTACTACCCCCAAAAGCTTACGTACCACCTCTAAAAAGCTTACGTACTACCCCCCCCAAAGCTTACGTACCACCTCTAAAAAGCTTACGTACTACCTCTAACTACCTCCAAAAAGCTTACGTACCACCTCACAAAAAATGTCTTTTTCTTTATGTGTGTTTTCCATTTTTTGGGAAACCATCAATCATAACACAGCCCCAACGTCCACCATAAAAAGCGACAGCCCTATACGAACTGTCATCCACATGGTATAAAAAAACAAACCAAAGGAGATAACCATGGATGATATTTTATATATCCTTGAAGGAGATCCCATTCCTCTAGCCCGCTGTAGGTTCGCCAAGCATACACGGACAGTGTTCGATCCACAAAAGACTCTCAAGCTTGTATCTCAGCTAACCCTCAAGCATCAACATGGAGAGAACCCTTACTATCAAGGACCTCTTCGCCTTGAAGCACTATTCTATTTCCATATACCCAAGACCCACAGGACCACGCACCCTGGAGATCACCACATATATCGCCCAGACGCGGATAATTTGCTTAAGCTTATAATGGACCTCGGAACTGGAATACTGTGGAAGGAGGACTGTATAATAGCCGAATTTGAATGTAAGAAGCTCTATGGCCGCATACCGCGTACAGAGTTTCTCGTTATAGAATTGGATAAAGATGAAAAAGAAAAAGAGAGCGATAAAGTATGATACGCCCGAACAACAAGAAAGACTCTTAGATTTTAAATTCAAGAACTCATGGAACCAACGGGAGGTCTCAAAGACGTTTATAGAGATGCTTTGTGCCCGTCTTTTGGAGTTTTTTGACGATCCTGATACATTAACTATGGAAGAGTTTTATTCAAAAGAGGGCATTCAAGAGACGTCGTTTAGTCGTTGGGCAAAGAAACACGAAATCTTGGCAGATACCTATAAGCATATACGCACACTTCTTACTGCGCGCAGAGAAAAAGGTATGATTAAGGGACAATACCGTGATGGCCCCATTTTGCGATCTCTTCACTGCTATTCTGAGCGCTGGAAAGATGTAAATTCTTATTGGTCTGATCTTAAAAAATCTGAGCATGGTGATGAAGATAAGCATACTGTTGTTATAATTGATAAGCTCAAAGGTGAAGAATGAAATGGCGTAAGTTTTCGAATGAGAAAAAATGAGGGTTGCCACACAGGTCAAGTTAAATCAGTTTAAGCCGCGTGATTATCAATATAAGCTTGCTTCTGTTATAGAAGAGGGAAAATATAAGAAAATATTGGCAATCTGGAGTAGGCGAGCTGGAAAAGATTTTGTGGTATTCAATATGATGTTGCGGTGTGCTCTTCGCAAGGTCGGATCATATTTCTATTGTTTACCCACATTTAAGCAAGCACGACTAGTTGTTTGGGATTCAATAACCAATGATGGAAAACGTTTTCTTGATTGCATTCCGCCAGAACTAATTAAGCGTAAGAATTCTCAAGAAATGCTAATAGAATTGATTAATGGATCAATTATCAGGCTTATTGGGTCCGACACATATGATACGTCTCTTGTAGGAACTAACCCGGTTATGGTTGTTTTTTCTGAGTTTGCTTTGGCGGACGATAGAGCATATAAGTTTGTTCGGCCTATTTTGAACGCAAATGATGGAACTGTGGTTATCATAAGTACGCCACGTGGGCGTGGAGCTTTTTACGATTTATATCAGATTGCAAAAAACAGCCCTGAGTGGTATTGCGAGTTGCTTACGGTTCACGACACTGGACATATCCCATGGGAATCTATTCAATGTGATATACGCAATGGTGAGATTTCAGAGGAACTTGCAGCTCAAGAATACCTTTGTGACTTTTCAATAGGAATCGAAGGCTCATATTATGGTAGGTATGTTGACAAGATGAGATTTGAAGGAAAAATAGGCGATGTTCCGTGGGAGCCTGGGTTTCCTGTGCATGTAGCGTGTGATATTGGCATGAGAGATTCAACCGTGCTTATATTCTTTCAGGTTATTGGAACAGTTATTCACATAATTGATTACTATGAGAATCACTCTCAAGGTCTTGAGCATTACGTACAAGTTCTCAAGGATAAAGAGTATATTTATGGAAAATACATAGCGCCTCATGATATAAGTGTGCGTGAATGGGGGTCGGGAATGTCACGACTGGAGAAGGCGCGCAATCTTGGTATAAATTTCACCGTAGCGCCACGTTTATCTATTAACGATGGCATAGAAGCCGTAAGAACTGTCTTGCCTCGTTGTTGGATTGATGAGTCTAAGTGTGGACAATTCATCAAGGCTCTGGAAAACTATAGAAAAGAGTTTGATAACTTAAGAAAAGTGTATCACGACAGGCCGTTGCACGATCAATTTTCGCACGCCTGTGATGCATGGAGAATGGCGTGTATATCTTTGAATAAGTTGTCAAAAGAATCTACGCCGGAACAGCTACAAGATCGTTATCAGAAGGCTGTATACGGAAATAAAGATTTTGGTTCACCATTTAAAGAAGTTTTTTAGTGGGGTTTTTGTGTGGTATTTCTACAATCCGCTATTATGATATACGCCTGCACTAAAAAAGCGGGCCATTAAAGACCCGCTTGCAGTGTAATTTGAGTTAGTAGTTGTAACTCAAGAAGTGTTTATTTGGTTTCTTTAGCGTATGCAGCTTTATGAACAAGAAATATTAATAAGAAACACAAAGTAAACATTTTTATAGAGCATGATGCTGTCATATCACCTGTATACCACATAAAGCCATATGTGAATATAAGCGGAAGCACAAATAACGCCGTTTTAAGCGGGTTATATTTACCTGTTATTTGTAGGCATGCAGATGGAAGTATTATTGCTGCAATAGAAAAACTAATTGCCAACATCCAATCATTTAATATGTCTGCCCCGTTTATATAATTAAAACCTAAGCTACACGCTATAATGCCTATAAAATAAGGCAGCTTGGCTTTTATATAGGATATATTTAACATTTTTGCTCCTTTAGAATCCTGGAACAGCAAGGGCTTTTGCAGTTAAGTCGGCGACAAGCCCCATGCCTGTCATTGTGCATGCTCCGGCAGCAGTCCCAGCAGCTACGGGCTTATGTTCGTTCTTTTTGACGAGGGCTATGTTTGAAACAATAACAGCTGCGGTTCCGCCAACAAAAGTTAATATTGCTAGCCCAAGTCCACCACCTCTTTGTCTGCCGGCAAGCTCAAGCTTATAATCATCCGAGTTGTTAAACTTGTTAAGCTTGAGGTAGAAGTCGTTAGATAGAAGTGTTTTTAACTGTCCAGGCTTTAGTATTTTAATACGTTTATCTATGAAGGCGGGATTGATCATGCGACGTTTTTGGCCATCATGAGTAGAAAATATACCACCCTTTTTAAGTAGTTTAACATGACTAATATCATTTGGTTTAAAGGCATTTAGCTCTTCTTCCATGCCACATATATTCAACGACATAGTTCCCATCAATAGCACCGCTAGTACTTTTTTCATAACAATTCCTTATTGTTCTTTCATCTCATCTTTGCAAAGAAAACTTGTCAACTTTAATAGGGGATTAACTGCATTATAATATATATAATGCGCAAGTACCGACCTCCAGACTCCTCTTGTCGGTTTCCTCTTACTAGTTTGTTCAAATGTATTAAGTTGCGACGATGTCGGCGTATCTCCAGATATTCCACAAGAGCACGCTAAAATTAGCACCATTAAAGGCACTTTGTTTATATTCATACAATTCCTTCATAATAATTAATTGACAATAACGTCCTGCAGGGTTACCATATAACCATATTACCATATAAAACAAGGGAGTCAAGTATGCATAATAAGATATCTAAAATTGACAAAGTGAAAATTACAGTTGAATTGAATAAAGAGTTGTATCAAGTGATAAGATTGCTAGCTGTTACGAGTGGGATTACGATTCGAAGGTTGATTGGCGATGCGTTACATAGGGTGTATATAGAAAAATCTGGCAAGCCATAAAGCTGGCGCAAATAAAACCTTGTTATTATCTCTTTAGCTTTAATAGACTTACTGTGTAGATTAGAAAAAATCCATACAGTAAGGATGTTCATGATATTCCCAAAGACAAGTTTTAATCAAGATGGCAGGTACTCCTCCTTATTGAAGCATATGGAGAAGTGCTACATTGATAGTGTTTCATATAATCAAGCTTATTGGGCAGAGGCGGCCTTTGATACCCGTGTTGAGGCTGGCGACCAAACAATTTGGCCGGAGCGTTATCAATTGACCGCTTTTCAGAGAAAACAATTTAATTTTAATCGAACAAGGCGTATTGTTGAGATGATTTCAGGTCATCAACGGCGCAATAGAAACTCTATAACCGTTATTCCGGTCGAAAATAATGATGAATTGACAGCCGATCAGTTCACAAAAATTATGATGTGGCTTAATCGTCAAGAAGGAATTTTAGAGACAATTTCTGATGCGTTTCACGGCGCCGTTGTAACTGGTCTTAGTCTTTTGCATGTCTGGGCTGATTATCGCAATGATCCCATTTCGGGTGATATCAAAGTTGACAACTGCGCATATAACTCTTTCTTAATGGATCCTTACTGGAGAAAGCAAGATCTCTCTGATTGTAACTACATTTGGAAGAGGTCTTATCTTTCTCCAGCTGATGCAGCCTCTATTATGCCACAACATAAAGAAGAAATTTATCAGGTTAGAGGGTCTTCTAACGGCAAAGACGGCAAGTTTATGTACATGCCAGAGAATTATGGTGTTGATAGTGCCCGATTGCTTGCTTATGATGAGTTTTATTATCGCACATATCGCAAGCAAAATATTCTTGTTGATATGGAGTCCGGTGAAACGCTCGAGTGGACATTTGATGATAAAGAGACCCTTGATAGGTTTCTTATGCAATATCCACAGGTTAAGCTCAAAAAAACAACGATTCCTACTGTTAACATGGCTGTCGTCATTGAAGGAAGGGTTTTTTACGATGGACCTAATCCATTAGGCATAGATACATACCCATTTGTTCCTGTAGTTGCCTATTATAATCCGCAACTCCCTTCATATTCATTACGTCTACAAGGTGTAGTTCGTGGCCTTCGCGATGCGCAGTTCCTGTACAACAGAAGAAAAGTTATAGAGCTTGCAACATTGGAATCACAGGTCAATTCGGGATGGGTATACAAAGAAGATGCACTTGTAGATCCCAGCGATGTCTTTATGACCGGAGAAGGTAAAGGTATTGCGCTTAAGGCAACTGCTCAGATGGGTGATATTCAACGAATTGAAGCCCCGGCTATTCCGCCTACCACAATTGAATTATCACGTATCCTTGGTGAAGAACTTAACCAAATATCTGGTGTAAGTGAGGAACTCCTTGGTGCTGCAACCGATGATAAAGCAGGAATCCTCAGTATGCTTCGTCAAGGTGCAGCACTTACTACGCTGCAGTCTCTATTTGATAAGCTCGATTACAGTCAAAAGCTTCTTGGAAGAATCATGCTTAAAGTAGTCCAGAATAATTTCTCTCCGGGTAAAGTAAAAAGAATCATTGAGCAGGAGCCATCGCAACAATTTTATAACAAGCATTTTGGAAAATATGATTGCGCGGTAGAAGATGGTATTAACACAACAACACAAAGACAGCAGGCGCTTGCACAAGCATTGCACTTGCGTGAAGTTGGTATACCAATACCTGATGAATTTATTATTGAAAATACAACGCTACAAAATAAAACAGAGCTTATACAGATGATGCAACAACAGCAACAGGCCCAGCAGCAACAGCAACAGATGGCTCAGCAAGTGCAGATGCAAGAAACACAGGCCAGAACAGAATTGGCTCAATCACGGGCAATGGCTGACAGAGGTTTAGGGCTTGAAAGAGCATCTCGTGTAGACGAGAATATAAGTGCTGCAATAGAAAACAGAGCAGAAGCAGCTAAAGATCGTATGTCTGGAGTGCTTGATATAGTAAAGTCGCTCAAAGAACTTGAGTCAATTGATTTAGGTAATTTGCGAACACTTATTGAACTTACAAAAGTATTACAAGCACAAGAGCTTGGTGCTAAAGTTGAGGCAAAACAAGAAGAAGCACAGAATCTTGGAGAGGTTAGGCAGCCACAAACTGTTTCTCCTCAGCAAGAAACTATGGTAGAAGAAAGTAATCCAATATTGCCTGGTCCAACTCAAGGAGAGTTGGGGTAGATAGAGGGTATAATCCTTGCGGGTAAAGCCGCAGTTTCTACAAGAGGTGTATGATGGCAAAACGCTATTATAACAAGACTGCATTCGTCATGAATGATGAGTCAGCTCCTGCAAATCTTCCACAAGAAAAGAAGATGGGCATGTTTCCTGAATGTCCATATGGAGGTGATGGTTATATGTATGGTGACACACTGGAATCAGCCGATAGGCAAATGAAGGAGGATATTAAGTTTTTTAATAGAAAAAACAAAATAGGTAAGTGGTAAACACTTAAATCGATTTTATTGTGAAATGATAAAAGAGATATGAATAAACAGTTATTTAATTCGGAGCGGATCAGGAATGGTCCGCTTTTTAGTGTGAACTATATCGCAGACATCTTCGACATTGAAGGCAAGTTTGATCTCTTCATGGATTATAGCAATATTGCTTTCTTTCCATATGATAAAGTCATATATTTCTATCGGCTGAATTAATAATAAAATATAAAGATAAAGATTTAACATTATAACTCCTAAAGGATTAAAGTGGCCCCAAAAAAGTCTAAGACAAAAAAGAAGAATTGGATAGCCGGCGCAATTAAGAAACCTGGTGCACTTTCAAAAACTCTTGGTGTTCCTGAAGAAGAAAACATTCCAATGAGCGCGATTAAAAAAGCAGAGAAAAGCAAGAATAAAAAGACACGCAAGCGTGCTCATTTAGCAGAAACATTAAAGAAGGTGTCACGCAAACGAAAGAAAAAATAATGGCAAAGAAAACAATGGCGGAAGCCAAAAAGCTTGCTAAAGAGCTAAAAATTAACACTAATAAGATTCCCTTAAAAGAGTTTCATAAGGGGATAATTGTAGAGCTTGAACATGGGCCTAAAAGTAAGGGTGGAATATCCAATAAGACTAATGTCACTAAGGGAAGCCTAAATAAGACAGCTAAAATTGCTGAAGCTCACTTGCTGGAATCTAAAAATTATTATAAAGAGCTTGCTAAGATGGAAAAAAAGATGGAAAGGTCTAAAAATGCCATGGAAAACAGGAAGAAAAACAAAAAAGGGCTGGCAAATACTAAAAAAAGAAGGAAATAGCTGGAAGATAGTAGGCTATTCCACTAGTAAACAAAAAGCAGAAGCGTCTGTCAGAGCGCGTTATTCGGCAGAATCCTGATTGAAGTACATGGCAAGAGCTGTGGTTATTGTACTTATTAACGTCGTAGCTGCGCCAATTAGGGCAACAGTGTATTTTTTCTTTGATTGGCTTGCAGCTTCTTTTTCTTTCTCTTCTTTCTGTTCTAGCAACTCTTTTATTATATAGCGAACAGCTTTTTCTTGATTAATAGCTTTGTCGCTAACTGCTTTTTTAGCTTTTGCTCTTTTTTGAGGCATCTTTTGATAGAGAAGACCCTCTCTATCCTTTTCCAGGGCATATCCAATTGCATTTACTATGTGTTCGTCGGTGTGACCGTTCAGTGCGGAGTGCGCCAGTTTATATGCAGCCCGATGTTTTTTCTTATAGCCACGATCAATAGTAACTGTAATAGAACCTTTACGGTCACGATTTTTTTCTTCTTGTTCCATGCAAAAAAGTGGTATGGTACAGAACAATAGCAGTGTTTTTTTCATAAATACTCCTTCGTTTCTTACAGTATAGGAGAGAAATGACAAAAAATAGTAATAAAACCGCAGGACAGTTGTCGCAAGAATTGTCACAGAGCGCAGACAAGCATGAAGTCAACGATATAATTCCAGAAGAATTTAAAGATATCACTAAAAAGCTGGAAAATACCGTTAATGATGGAATTAAATCGTATTTGGGGAACTTCTTTGTGGTAATTGAATCAAAGCGTGAACGGTTAATGCCAAATGTTGTCAGAAATTATATTTTTCACAGGCTTAGTTGTCCTACGCCTCATTATGATCAGACGGTTTATGCGTATAATCGCAAGGTTGATGAAATAGAGTGTCTTTGGTCAATTCCTGAAAAACATACAGTTCAATCAATAATTGAAAATCCAATTGAGTATTATTCAAGAGCGCCTGAAATGACGCAAATAGCCTTGGATTTTAACGATGGAACATTATTGCATAAGGCATTGGAAATAGTTAATAAGAGTGATAAACATATAGAGGAGTTATATGGTTGAAAATACTGAACCCATGGAGAATGTTGATGAAACTACTCAGGAGCCTTCTGAATCTGTTCAAGAGGAGCCCAAAGCCAAAGAAGAGCAAGCCGCGCAAACCCCGCAAGAAAAAGAGTACACCGAGTCAGTCAAAAACTGGCGTGTCCTCAGAGAGGAAAAAGAGCGGGCAGAGAGAGAGCGTGACGAACTCATCAAAAGGCTCAGTTCGTACAAGCCAGAGCAACCAGAACAAGAACCTGAAGAAGAAAATCTAAGTGATGATGATCTCATAGAGGCACGTCATCTTAAGAAAGAGCGAAAACGCAATGAACAACGAATGGCTCAAATAGAGTCAAAGATGGTAGAATCTGAAGTTCGTTCGCGGTTTCCAGACTTTTCAGAGGTTGTGACAAAAGACACAATAGAGATGCTTAAGGATTCTGAGCCTGAAGTATATGCAACGTTATCGGTAAATCCTGATTTTTATAGTAAGGCTGTTGCCACATATAAGATGATCAAGCGTTATGGATTATCAAAGCCCGACTATTCCAGGCAAAAAGAATCAATTGATAAAAATATGGCAAAGCCTCGACCTGCTTCATCAATAGGGCCGTCTGAAACAGACAGTCCATTGTCTCAGGCCAATGCTTTTGCTCATGGACTCTCCGATAAACGCAAAAAGGAGATTTGGGCCGAAACGAAGGCTATTTTAAAGGGTTATTAAGTTCTTCATTAACTACTCTCCTTTTGGGCTACCTTTCGGGGTAGCCTTTTTTCTTGTGTATTTCTGATTTTTATTGTTATACATAACTTGAGTTGTATTGGGATTCGCTCACCCGGGCTGTATTGGGATTCGCCAACCCAGGCTGTATTGGGATTCGCCATCCTAGGCTGTATTGAACTTCGCCAGTTCTTTGAATTGTTTTGTTTATTCTAATAAAATAGGAATAATTATGGCAGTAACAACCACAACGCTGATGCCCTCACAGGTTCAACAGACCTTTATTGAGAGAATGCTTAGCACGCCAACCCCTAATTTAATTCATACATTGCCCTGCGAGAAAGTGTTAATGCCTGCAAATGGCGGTAATACAGCACGTTTCAGCAGGTATGCAAAACCCGATCCCGCATTGGTTCCATTAGGAAATACAGGTGTTACACCTCCGTCAACCAATCTCGATCGTGTAGATATTGACGTTGAAATGCAGTTTTATGGCGCATGGTATGAAATCAACGAACAGGTTTCCTTGCAAAATCAGGACAAAGTTTTAACTAATCACTCAGTACGCGCCGGTTTCCAACTGAGAGAAACTGAAGACAATTTGGTTCGTGATATGATGGCTGCAACTGCAGCAATGATCAACTGTCTTGGTGGAACAAACGGAGATAACCCAACAAATATTACCTCTGCTGACGTTTCATTTGTAGTTCAAGCATTGCTTGGAAATGATGCAAAAACATTGGCCGATAATATTGAGGGAACAGATAAGTTCGGCACAGGTCCAATCAGATCGGCATACATGGCTTTAGCGCATACCTCTATTACGGCTGATCTTAACTCGGTTAATGATTTCTTGCATGCATCTAAATATCCGTCACAAGCTTCATTGTTGCCTTCAGAATGGGGCTCAATTCAGAATCTTCGATTCTTTGTGTCTAGTGATGGTTCGATTACTCCAAATGCCTCAGCAAATGGCGCAGATGTCTTAAATATTTTCTGCGTTGCAACAGAAGGCGTAATGATGGTTGAGCAGGATCGTTATAGAAGTCAGTTTATATACAGACCTCCAATTTATTCAGATCCGTTAGCTCAAAATGCGTCTGTTGCATGGAAGATGGCATTTGCATCGCGAATTGTAAATGATGCCTGGGTTATTAACATGCGTGCAACCCGCAATATTTAAGGAATAAATATGGATAACACAATATTAATACAAGGTTCATTTACTGCAGACGGAAACGCAAAAAACATTGTACTTCCTGCCGGTGTTGATTGGATGCGTGTAGTAAACCTTACAGAAGCCGATGCTGCAAATAATGGACATGGATTTGAATTTTACTGGCAGCGTGGAATGACTGATGGTCGCGGCCTTCTATATTACCATCCAGCAGCAGACCAAACCGTTGCGGTTGACCAAATTGCTGCAGGTGGCGGATTCTTTTTAGTTGATACTTCAAATACAGCCCCATCTGCGGCAGTTGCAGTTACAGGTACAACAAATGCGACACAACCAGTAGTCGCTACCGGAAGCACTGCTGGCCTGTCTGATGGTGATATTGTTCGTCTTTCAAGTGTAACAGCTGCTCAAACACTTGGCGGTTGGGATTTCTCTATTGACACGCTAGTGGCAAATACAAGCTTTAGAATGGCTTATGCGATGGCAAATGCTCCTGGTGCAGCTGGAACAGCTGGATTCTGGAGAAGGATCCCCTACGATCCAATTTTTTACCCGCGCTGGAGATATATCGTAAATATTTCTCAAGCAGCAAATGCTGTTATAACTACATCTGTTCCGCATGGTTATACAGTAGGTCAGAAAATTAGGGTTAATTTGGCTGACGATTCATACAGTATGACCGAAATAAATGGCTTAGAAGCAACAGTCACAGCTGTTACAGCTTCAACCATAACAACCAATATAAACTCGACTGCGTTTACAGCCTTTACGTTCCCACTTCCAGCATCTTATCCGGCTACATTTGCAACAGTAGTTCCAGTTGGAATGGATACAGGAACAGCGTTATTGGGTGCGGTTGATCTGCTTGCAGATGCAGTGACAAATACTTCATATGTAGGAATGAGACTGGTCGCCGGAACGGTGAACCCTGCGGGAAGCAACAACGATGAAATCTACTGGATAGCAGGAAAATCATTTTCTAACTTAGCTGAATAGTAATAGGGAGGGGATTCCCCCTCCCCTTTTTAAGGAGTTTTATGAGTCAGAGTGAGAAAATATTAATTCAAACAGGAACGCGGGTTAAGAAGGCGCCGGCAGATTTAGATGCTTTGTATAAGAAGGAGAGTCAGCGCGTTAAGGTAAGATTCAGAAACCTTGAAATGCCGGGTGGAAAGGTGTCATTTCCTTACAGAAAATATGAGCAAGATCCACTTATGCAATATGAGCTTGAAGATGGCAAAGATTATGAATTGCCGGTTCATCTTATAAAGCATTTGAATAATAATGTCGGACAAATTGAACATAAATATCTTCTAGATTCCAGTGGACGGCCAACTATGACCACACAAAGCAGGAAAAGAAGGTTTATGTTGGAGAGTCTTGAGTTTATAGATATGCAAGATCTGGGAACAACGCATATTGATGAGGTGAAATCGGTAAAATTACCCCCATTAAGAAAAAAATAGGCCTATAATGACTATTTGGTATACAGATCCTGATCCGCGATTTCAACCAGCAATGCGACAGATATTGTCCATATCAAAATCTAATCCGGTAATTATACAAACAACTATCGATCACGATTATGAGTCTGATATTATTGTAAGGATCTTGGTACCTGATAGTTTTGGCATGAGCCAGATTAACAATAAGACAGGAAAGATTTCCGTATTGAGTGATGACACTTTCAGTATGGATATTAACACTACTAACTACGATTCCTTCTTGGCCCCCGTAGAACCGCCTTATAATTATTCTACTGCTTTGGTGATTCCGATTGGTAATATAACATCGAGAACAGATCTTAGTCTTAGGAATGTAAGTTAAGGAGAATTATGGCAACATTAGCGGATATAAAAACTAAAGTTCGTAGAATAATCAAGGCGCCTTCTACGTCACAAATTACTGAAAATGAGCTTCTTCGTTATATAAATGATTTTCTTATTTATGATATGCCGGAAAATCTGCGGCTATTTACATTTAAAAAGACGCTTACTTTTTACACGACACCGTATATAGATATATATGAAACTACATCAGGACCCGGTGCGCCTATACGTGAAGAGGATCCATTATATAACTTTAAGAATGCCTATATCACTGAAAGCACGCCGGTCTTTTGTGATGGAACAAAAATATATTTAAGCCAATCACGTGATGAATTTTATAGTATGTATCCGCCAACCCAACAGCGAATACAGATAGCGACTGGAGATGGAGCGACAGTTCTTTATGCGGGTACGCTTTCAAGTGCTCCGGTTGTACCGTATTCGGTCATATTTAGCTCGTACGATGCAAATGGCGAGCAGTTAGTAATAACGGATTCGCCGCAAAGAAGTGCAACTACCGGCCAATTTTTAATTGATGGCGATCTTGTCTGGCCAGAGGGCGCAGCTGCGTATGGATCAATAAATTACAAGACTGGCGTATATTCATTTACGTTTCCACAGGCACCTGATGCAGGTGCAAAGATTTATGTGCATGCAGTTCCATCCACATTGGGCAAACCTCAATCGGTCTTATATTATGAAAATAAATTTATTGTCAGACCTGTTCCTGATGCCGTTTACAGCATTACCATGGATGCCTATGTTCGTCCTGATGCGCTTGAAAATGATGCAGATTACCCTGAGCTTGAGCAACATTGGAGCTATATAGCCTGGGGTGCTGCAAAAAGAATACTGGAAGATCGGGTAGATACTGATACATTGGCTCAGATTATGCCTATGTTTAAAGAACAAGAGAACTTGGTTCAGCGCAGAACGCTCGTTCAAAACCAGGGAAAAGAAGCAGCTACAATTTATAATACCAAGGCCCCCAACAGGTGGTGGGGAAACGGTTTTTATTAAAGGATAAATTATGGCATGGAATGATACGCCTTTAGCGCCTCAGCAAAGAAATATAACGCAGGCTCCCATACGACAAAATTTTGCAACAATAGAGACTACATGGAATACAAATCATTATAATTTAGGTGCCGGAGTTGCCAATGATGGCAAACATAAGATAATTCAACTTCCTGAGCAAGGTGCAGATCCTGGAACAGCAGTAAATGAGGGAGCATTATATACAAAACAAGGTGCAATTTCTAATGCAACTGAATTGTTCTTTCAGCGGGAAAATGGTGGCGCTGCAATACCTGTGACCGAAGCTGGAAAAACGAGTGTTGGATGGACATATCTGCCATCAGGATTGCTTGTAAAGTGGGGTTCTAATACTTTTGATGGAGCACAAGATCTTGTTGTTAATTGGGGACCGGACTTCACAACGGTTGTTTTTGATTGGGCGCTTGTCTCTACTAAAAATACGTTTTCGCGGTCAATAGCCAGATTTGTAAGTTGTACAGCTACCGGTGCGTTTCCAACTACGGCTACATTAAGAATTGAAGGTAAGAACGAATCAACAGGCGCAGATTATAATGCTGCTTGTACGTTTATAATAATGGGATATTAATATGCCAAAAAAAGCATTTTTTATAGGACCATATAATCAGGGAACTGAAACAGATCGCAAGCCATGGTTGTTGCCTGAAAACGCCTTTGAGTCTCTTGAAAATGCTTTTGTATGGAGAGAATTAGTAAGAAAGCGTATAGGAAGTCGGTTATTTCCAACAACATATACAGACAATGCTATTCCTTTAGGATCACGCCTAAGAATTGCTTTGCCAAGCTCTGAAGTTGCACTTGGCGGAGGCGCGGGTGTTGGCATAACTGACGGTGTTGGCGGCGCTGTTGGTCCCACGGTTCCTGGCACTGATTATCGGGTTGGGCAGAAATTTTCTATAGCAAATGAAATCTTCACTGTTGTTGAATATGGAACTCCGGGGACTATGACAACCACAGGAACCGCTACAACATACACATATGATACGACTACAGGAGCATACGTATTTGCAGGAGCTGCAATTACAACGCAAATATACTTTTATCCGGACGGCGCAGGTGGTGGAACAACGGATGGTGCAGGTGCAGCAGCAGGGATTGTTCCGGGATCAATATTTGAGGTAGGACAGGCATTTTCGATTGGCAATGAGATATTTACTGTAATTACTTCCAGTGGCGGCACGGGGCCGCAAGCTTTAATGTCAACCGGAGCAGGAACGGGAACATTTGACACGGATACGGGCCAGTTTACATTTACTGGAGCCGCATTAAACACACAAATTTATTTTTATCCGGCCGATCCGGTGATGGGAATACATTATTATGAAAGCGAAGCAATTAATAATGAGTCAACTATTGGCTTTGATACTCAGTTTGCCTATAAACGAGATGGTGTCGGTTGGGATCGACTTGGACTTGGTGCCTGGTCAGCAACTGATGCTCAATTCTTTTGGGCTTGCAATTATCGGGGAGCTGCAAACGACGATTACACTTTTTTCGTGGTAAATCACAATCGAAATGATTTAATTCAGTATTGGACTGGTGGTACATGGAATGCGATACAGCCACAAACAAGAAAGACGGCAACGGGAGCTGCACTACCTGCAAACTATACATTACAGTCGGCCAGAATAATTCTTCCCTTTAAAGATAGGCTGGTTTGTTTAAATACATTAGAAACGGTTGATAATGGCGCGGGAACCTCACAGAATGCAAGCTTTACGCAAAGAGCCCGATGGTCGTGGAACAGGTCGCCTATTTTCTCGACTGGAGCTGCAATTTCCTGCTTAGGTTCTTGGTACGAAGAGGTGCCAGGAGTCGGTGGTTGGGCAGATGCTCCAACCAAACAGGCGATTATAAGTGCACGAATACTTAAAGACAGGCTTATAGTTTACTTTGAAAGAAGTACGTGGGAACTTGTATATACAGGTAATTATGCAACTCCATTTGTATGGCAAACGATTGATGACTCCCTCGGTGCAGAGTCTACGTTCTCAAGTGTTTTATTGGATAAGGTTGTTTTTGGCGTAGGGCAAACTGGTGTTCATGCATGTGACGGTCTGCTGGTTAAAAGAATTGACGAACAAATACCTGACTTTGTAAATCAGTTACATAATGGCAATAGTGGTGTAGAGCGAATTGCAGGTGTAAGAGATTATTTTAATGAGATCGCTATGTGGTCATATCCTGATCAGATTAGCAATCCGACATTCCCCAATAAGATATTAGTTTATAACTATATGAATGCAGCGTGGGCCAAATTTGACGACTCTATTACCGCTTTTGGATATTATCAGAATAATGATGATATTACATGGGGAGGAGACACATCTGTATGGTCAGAAGATACAGGCAGGTGGAATGAAGGGACCGGGCAATCACTCTTTCAGAATATTATTGCAGGAAACCAGGAGGGCTTTACGTTTATAATGGACCGTGAAACATCACGAAATGCAGCTGCGTTGCAAATAACTGAAGCTGACACAAGTGCATGGCCAGCTGTTGTAATAACTGCAATAAATCACAATTTATCTCTGGATTCTTATGTCATCTTGGAAAATGCTGAAGGGTTTACAAGCGGTTTTAACGACATAATCTATAAAGTTACTGAAATTGTTGGTGAAGATGACGTAGCTGTTGAGGCGCAAGAGGATGAAGTTGCTCCTGTAGGAGCATATGCAGGAAGCGGTACGATTGCCTTGGTAAGTATTCCATACATAAAAACCAAGGAGTACAATTTTTATCCTGATGCGGCTATGTTAAAGGTTAATCAGGTTGCATTTGATGTAGATAAATCCTCTTCGGGTATTTTAACATTCGATTATTTTTGTGATACAAATAGCGAAGGCATGACAGAAGCAGCAGTTTCATCAGATACGATACTTGGTGATAACATTATAGAGATGTATCCATTGCCAACATTACCGTTTGAGGTAAACAGAAGTCGACTGTATAGAGAGATTTACATTCATGGATATGGTGAATGCATTCAGATGGTACTGAGCTTACGAGATGAATATATTTACACCAAAGAGGTTGTTTTTGCACCATTTTCTATAAACTCAATGACGTTCTATGCTGAAGGTGCCGGAACCAGAAGCTCAGTTTAGTATTTTATATATTCCACAAGCACATATGCATCAGTAAAAGCTGAATAATCAGCTCCTACTATGATATCAATGTTTGCGCCATTTAATTCAACTGCAATGTTGTTTGCGAGTACAGATGAAGAATACGGCAACGGAATAAATCGTAAGTTGGCGGGATCTGTTGCGCAGCCTGTTACCGTTACACCAATAAAAGTTGTCGGTCCGGCTGCCGGGAATCCCGATATATTGTGCGCTGTGCTTTTTGTTTGTGGATACGGACCGCCTCCGGGAAGTGCACCTATTGGAATGGTTTTTGAGTAAACTTGACGGAAAGTCGGAGGAGCATCATTATAGCCATCAACCCGAGTATAATCAGGATAGAAGAGTTTTCCATTTATATATTCCTCTTGTGAGTAGTAACCAGCAACTTTTGCATTTAATGAGATAACCATATTATTAAGATTTTGACGAAGTCTGACATTAAAATCAGCTGCATCTTGCGCTTTAACATCAAGGTCATATATCTGCGTAGTTCCGAGAAATTGACCTTGTTTTAATTCGTTTGGATTTGCCATAATACTACCTATTTTTAGATTTTCTGTTTTATGCTGAACATGAGATCTCAAATAGTATAGTAAAAGTTTTCTAACTCCTAGGAGAATAATATGGATCCAATGTCAATTATATCCATGATTGGAGCCGGACTGGGTGCAGCGAATTCACTGAATAGCCTCATGTCTGGTGGCCGATCAAGTGCCGGTCAAGTGATGAATTATGACGGCATGAATGGCATAAGAAATATGAAATTACCAACCGGTGGCTCAGTAACCCAAATGGGTCGGTTTGATCCACAACAGCAACAAGCATTGCAGCAATTATTATCGCAGGGAATGGGGGGAATGCAAAACCTTCCATCAGCGGATTTTGAACCAATTGCGGACGTGTATAAAACTCAGTTTCAGGAGCAAACAGTTCCCGAGTTATCAGAACAATTTGCGGGAATGGGCGGCATGAGATCGTCTGCCTTTCAAAATGCCTTGGGCGGAGCAGGCGCAGGATTAGCGCAAAATCTTGCCGGAATGCAGCAACAATTTAATATGCAGAACAGAGAAAGCGAGATAGGCAGGTTGATGAGCATGCTTCAAGCCGGACTTACTCCCCGTTACGAAAATTACTTTGAGCAACCACGACCATCCTTGTGGCAATCGTTGTTTGGCGCATTAGCTCCAGCTGGTGCGGCCGTAGCTGGCAGCATGGCTAAAAATTATTTTGGCAAGGGTTAAACACCAATAAAATAAGGAATTATTATGGCAAATATATACGATTTGCTACCGTGGCAGAGATCAACCCCAGGCCAAGGGGTTAGGGTATTGCCTTCAGCGCCATCATGGGGTGAAACCATTGGTGGTACACTAGGCCAAGTTTTAGGTGGTTTGGGCACAGGAATGGCTGAAGGCTTTCAGCAGAAAGATCTTGCAGCTATATATGAAAAAATGGGGCTTCCAGGAACCTTAGCTAAGTTAAGCCCTCAAGAACGCGCACAATATATAAAAAGCAACACTGAATCTGCTGGAATGAAACCATTTATAGATGAAATCATGAAAGTGATAAATCAACAGCCACAAGCGACATTACCACAAGAAATTAAACCGCAACAGAGTCTACAGCCCTCAGAGGTTCAATCTGGCCAAGCGCCATTATCACAACAACAGAAATTATCCCTAGCCGCAGCAGCCGCTAGTGGTAAACCGTCTGTTGTTTCGCGCTCATTAGATAATATTTCAAAGGAGCAGAGCCGAGCGCGTACTGCAGCAGAAAAAAACAAGCTTCAACGAGAAAAAGATGCATGGGCGTTTCAACAAAAATATCTGGACAGACTTGATGAAAAGGCAACGTCAGCAGATGAAATTCTCACAACGGCTGCTAAAATGGAAGATGTTCTTGCTCGTGGTCAACTTCCAAGCCCCATGTTATATGCAGCAACTGAAGCATTTGGAAAATTATTTGGCATAGACAATGCAGCAACAATATTCGGCGGTGATGCTGAAGTTATGGAATCTTTAGGAAAAAGTTTTTTGAAACAATTGCCTACGGTTTTCGGTTCAAGACCAGCCCAGGAAGTCGTTAAAATGTTTATGAAGACATTTCCAACGCTTAAAAATTCTCCTGATGGCGCGCAAAAAATATTAAGTGTGATAAAAAAAACAGCAGAGGGTGACAAGCTCTTAGATCAGGCGGCATATCAAATAATAGAAAAGCATGACAATATTCCACCGCGAAACTTGAAAAAGTTAACACGTGATAGAGCTGCTAAATTACGATCAAGCTTGAATGAAGAGATTGGCGCAGCAATGAAAGATGCAATAAGTTACGCCAAGAGTCAAGGTTATGTTGATGAAAAAACACGAGAACAAAATAAGAGGTTGGCAGGAAAAACTGTATCGACAAACCAAATTGATTTAATAGAGGGACAACCTGTTGTTAATTCAAAGGGTGAACGAGGTTATATTTTGAACGGGAAGTTTGTAAAGCGAAGGGCATAACATGGAACAGGAAAAATTTCGGATTCTTTCGTTTGATGATTCAGTCGCCCCGAATAGCCCTACACAGTCAGGAGCAGAGCAGTATCGTGTAGAAAACATTCCACAGCAAGAAGTTGAATATGAGCCGGAAGGTTTTTTGGGAGCAACAAAACGAAATTTAGCACGATCAGCAACAAATATTCCTGCCATTCTTGATATTCCCGGGTCAATAGGCGGCTTATTGCAAGCGCCTATTGGTCGTCCTGAAGGTATGAGCTTAGAAGATATAAACAATTTAAATATTCCTGATGCATTAAAGAATAGATTAAGAGACGCGCATAAGTCATATAATGAGCCTGGGATTGTTGGGCAACTACGTGAGAAGGTATTACCCGAAGAATGGAGAGAGCCACGAGGAGGATGGGAACAAGTTCTTGATAATGTAGTTGGAGCAGTTCCGATGTATGCTGCGCTGGGGGGACCCGCGGAAACATTAACGGCGAATGTAGTAGGTGGCGCAGCAGGTGAATCAGTTGAAAAACTTCTTAAAGATGCCGGAACATCAGATATTACTGCTAAAGGTGGAAACTTGGCGACACAGTGGATTCTAGGTGGTATTTCTAAAATGAACCCTAAGAATTTTATCAGCAAAGTTCAGCGAACTATAGATGATAACTATAGAAATGCTAATAAATTATTTGGAACTGTTAAGGCCCCAGAGTCTACGGTTAAGACAATTCGTTCCGAAATAAGGGATTTCGCTAAAGAATTTGAGTATAAAAGTGACATTAACCAAAAAGTTATTAAGCACCTTGCCGAGGGAGAATCTGTATTGAGCTCTAATAAAGTAAAGATGTCTGATCTTATGAAACTTAAGAAAGATTGGAGCAAGGAGGCATATAGAGCAAAAGCGCACCCCGACATAAAGAATGCGTTGAGACGAATTAATTATAAAGTGAAGTCTGCACTAAACGAATTCGGTGAAAAAAATCCCGCCTTTAAAAATACTTATGGTAAAGCTGAAGATTTAACCGGCGCAATCAGAGACTTTGAGTCTGCGATCAAAAATATCGCAGAGACAGGAAATTTAAAATCCGCTCTTGATGGCGTAGTAAAAAGAGGAGCAATAGGAACAATTGCAAGATCTCCGTTAAAAATTCCTGAATTACTTTTAGGTAATTATGCACGAACATTAACACCATACGGAAAATTTCTATTTAAAAGCCCACAAGAATTATCTAAGGTTTTGTTGGATGGAATGGTTGATTCGATTGTTAAAGGGAAAGGAAGTCTTGCGAATAGTATTGTAAATTTTAAAAATGGAGTTCCATATTAGTGAACAATTTTTTCTTTGATTTTTAATATAATCCCAAAGAATAATAAGCCTGCGAATATTATTAAGGGGATCATTAAATATATAGAAGTAATTAATAAACTTAATAAAACTAATGGTCCCAACATCATGTTTCCTCTGTGAGTGTTTTGTAAAGGCTTCTCAAAATCCATGTCCTCATTGGTATATTTCTTCTTTTAGCAGCAAACTTTATTTTGTTATGCATATCAATGGGGATTTCTATATTTAGTTGCTTCAGGTTGTATAGTTTTCTTTTTTCAGTATTCATATTGCCTCCTATAAGAAAAGTATAGACCAATATTTTTTATATTGCAAACGGGGCTTGTGTCGGTTTGATTTCATGTTCTAAGGTAAGGGTGTTAATAGTATGACCTTTATTTTTAGGATTAATTATGTCAACAAGAAATCAAGGACAAAGAGAAGCGTATGGTGCTCAAGGTGGTATAGTTGCACTTACTCCGCTTCCAATTATTGCACAACGTGCTCCAACAACAGCAGATCAAGCTGAAATCGGAGCATTATGGCTTGATCAAGCCGGTAATGATGTTTATATACTGCTTGAAATAGCGGCAGGAGACTCATCGTGGATCGCAATTGGCGCAGGTACAGGAACGTTTGACTCGGTAGCCTCAACAACATTTGTAAATGCAGGAACCACAATTACCGCAGGTACAGGATTAACGGTTACTACAGGTAATGTAACGATCAGTGATTTTGCAGCAGCAGGAATTGTGGTAAATGATGCAACAGGCGTTCTTGCAACGCAAGCGTTAACAGACGGGCAAGTTCTTATTGGATCAACAGGATTGGATCCCGTAGCTGCAACGCTTACAGCTGGCGCAGGCATAAATATAGGTAATGCGGCCGGCGCAATTACGGTTACCGCAACAGGGGCAACTGCTGTACAATATACTGCCGATGACGCCAATACGGTGATTCCTGATGGCGTTGGCAACGTTAATATTCTGGGGGGAACCAATGTTGGAACAACGGCTGCTATCGCCAATACAGTTACAATCAATGTTGACAATGCTCCTACTTTTTCTGGATTAGTAACAGCGCAGGCTGGATTTACACAATCGGCAGGAACTACAACGGTAACTTCGGATACCAACGCAGCACAAGCTGTTTATTTCCATCTTGATGGTGGGGTAAATGAGACGTATGAATTGCATGTTGACCAGGGAACAAGTGCGCAGTCTATTTACCTGCACTCTGATGTTGGCGGTGCTGATGTAACGTCAGGCTTAGCTGCTGCTAACGCTATTCGCATCTATGCATCAAATGCGGCAGGTGGTATTGATGTTGATGCAGGAACCGCAGGCATTTCAATGGTTGCTGCAAACGGTCCGGTAAATATTGAATCCGGAACTGGCGCTGTTAATGTTGGTGTTGATGCAGTAGCTCATGATGTTACTGTAGGTTCAACAACTGGAGCAGCTACCCTTACACTTCAAGCAGGAACAGGCGCTACTACGATTACAGCAGGTGGCATAGTTGATGTTAACGCAACCGGCGCAGTAACAATAGATTCAACTGGTGGCGCTCTTTCGATTGGTGCTGGAGCTGATGCTCAAAACATCAATATAGGAACCGGAGCAGCCGCTCGAACAATCAGTATAGGTAATGCAACCGGAGCAACAGCAGTTGATATAGATGCTGGAACCGGTGCTTGCACTATTCTTTCAAACGCTACAGATCACAGCACAACCTTCGGATCAGTAACCGGAACATCTGCAATGACAGTTCAATCCGGCACAGGTGCGATGACGTTCACCGCTGGTGGAACTTTTGATGTCAATGGAGCTGGCAACATTACAATTGACTCAAGTGGCGGAACAATTGGAATTGGTGTTAATGCTGATGCGCAAAATATCAACATAGGAATCGGAGCCGCTGCTCGAACAATCACTATAGGTAACGCAACTGGAGCAACTGCGCTTACATTAAACGCAGGAACCGGAGCAGTAGCTATAGCATCCAATGCTACAGATCACAATACAGCTGTAGGTTCAACCACAGGAACATCAACCCTTGATCTTCAAGCAGGAACGGGTGCATTTACATGTACTGCGGGTGGTGTGTTTGATGTGAACGCAACAGGCAACATTACGATCGACTCAAGTGGTGGCACAATTGGGATTGGTGTTGATGCTGACGCTCAAAATATCAATGTTGGTACCGGACTCGCTGCTCGCACAATAAGTATAGGTAACAACACAGGAGCTACAAGCGTAGTTATTGACTGCGGAACAGGCAATTGTGATATTGGTGCAACGGCAACTGCGCACGCAACCACTCTCGGATCAACAACAGGAGCCTCTGCAACAACAATCAATGCAGGAACAGGCGGCGTAACAGTAGCATCAGGTGGTCTTGTAGATTTTACAGCTCAAACAGATACTCAGGCTTCTCCATCTTCGACATCTGTGTTAAACGTAAACGTTGGAGTTGCAACATTTACCGGATTTACAACTGCTTCTGCCGCAACCCAAGGATTTACAATAACAAACAGCTTGGTTTCGGCAACTTCTGGAGTGCATGTTAGTGTTTCAACATTGGGGGCAAATGACGCACGATTGACAATCCAACGCATAACTCCAGGGGCAGGGTCATTTGTTGTCGATGTTATTAATGACGGCACACAGGCTGTTAATGGCAACATTATTGTGAGCTTCATAGTATTGAATTAATTTTGTTCAAGTAAACTCGCTGCGAGCTCGTGGCGAGTTTACACCAATTTAATCAAAGGAGTCCTTATGATATCTCAAGTCGGAAGAATCTCGCTAGAAAACCATAAAACATTGAAAGGGAAACAAAGGAAAGAGGTAGATGGAAAAGTTGAGGAAAAAGAAGTTGATGTAGCATTGCGTTTTGACTTTGTAATTCCAATGGGTTCACCGTTTTCAGCTATTTATGAATCACTTGATGAATTCAGGGCTGAAGTTGAGCAAATGGAAAAAGCGCAACAGGAAAAAGCCGAGAAGGTGCCGGAAAAAGAATAAATATAATTCCTCCCCGGGCAATTATGCTTGGGGAGGAAGCCTAGGAGATGTGCATGACAACAAACAGGGTGGCAGCTATTCATATGATATCACTTGATAGTTCAACATTGACTGGTGGTTACGACGAATTTGTAGACTCACTTGAAGAGGCCTGCTTTTTGATACGTATAGTAAATGCTTGTAATCAAAATATAGCGATCAGTTACAACGGGACACAGTTACATGACGTAGTTCCTGCCGGAACCCCCGTACAGCTTAATTTCCAAACTAATTCTCAGCCAAGAGGCAAGGTAAATCTATTGCCTAAAGGGCAACGCATTTGGATCAGTGGGCCAGCGGGCGTCGGATTTGTGTATTTTGTTGGCTATTATAATGAGAAACGATAATGCCGGGAACAGATAGAACCTTCGCAAATACATATACATGGTTTGATGCGAGCTTGTTAACAGCAGATTTCCAGCTGTGCGATCCGGGGCTTCCTCATCCGTCATACCTAATCAGGTTTGTTAACACAAGCAATGTTAATGTTCTTATAAGTTACGATGGTTTTGATGCGCAAGATATAGTTCTTTCACATAGTTCTTACGAGTTAGATTTTGAAGCAAACGCACAGATCCCGTCAGATGTTTTACTGATGCCACGGTATCAAAAGGTATGGGTAGCAGCAGAGATTAATCCGGGAAAAGGTGGCGATGTTTTTGTAATAAGTTATTTTGAAATATAAGGAAAATACATGGTTCAAGCGTTAAATCTTCGCCTTAATGCAGAAACGTGCCGAACGCTGGATGCAGCAACAATTGCAGGTGCAGGTGCGGTATATACATCAATAGGTACCGCTATCGATCATCCCGCACGTCAGATTCTCTTGCAGAATTATACTGACGCTACTCTTTGGTTTTCGTTTAATGGTGTAGATAATCATTTCCCATTGCTGTCAAACGCTCTTTTTGTGTTAGATATTACGGCAAACAAAACGTTTTCTGAGGGGTTTTATCTTGGTGAGGGTAAGCGACTTTACTGTATGCAGCTAGGTGTTCCCACAACTGGAAGTGTTTACTTTACCGTATTTTATGGAGAATAGTTATGTCACAAATTACAAGAACAAGCTTGGGAACAGGTTGTGCTCCGATAGAATTTATTGATATAGACGGAACTCCCGTTGCTCCTGATGGTGGTGGAATAATATATTTTACAACTCCTACAAATACTATTTATCTTGGATCAGCTGCAAATACTATTACATTTGATATGACAGAACCGAACAGGGCCGGGTTTGGTCTTGATAGTTTTGGTGCAGGTCCTCCGTATGTTGACTACACAACAACTATAGGTGATGTAGAGGTATTAGAAGGGGGAACAGTATTTGTTGGAAGCGCCCCAGAAGACTTTATTAGCAACCAAACCGTGTCAGGAATAACGTCCGGAAATGCGTACTGGATCTATGTAGATAGTGCCGGAACAGTTCAAAAGGCAGATATATCAACAACGGCATTTTCTGCAACTGCCGGTGCGGTTTTATATGCTGTTTATAGGGATGCAACACCTGGTGCAAACGAACAATATTGTACACAATTATGGCAAGATCCTATTTCAAATGTTTCCAATACTCAGGCCACATCGAACTATCTAGCATTTCGCATTATAGATGTTGATGGATCCGGACACATTACCGCAACCGGAGGAAACCAAGTAACAATATCAGATGGAATGCTCCTTCAAACGCCATTCTATCTATTAACTATTGCTGATCCGGCAGGCGCTGCACGCACATTCAATATTATGTATTACATAGGAAGCGATCTTGCTACGGCTGCAAGCTCTACAACGTTTTCTACTGTATATAACAATTTTGGCGTTGGCCCGACGGCATTAACCGCCGGATATTATGGTGTTTACTCGTTATTTGTAACTGTTCCTGACAGTAATAATGCTAATCCACAATACTTTGCGGTTATGGATAGAGCGGAATATGCAACAGAGCAAGAGGCGTTATTTGCAATATCTCGATATAACGTAGACCAAGCGGGGCCGCTTGGACGGATTGGTATAGCCCGCCTAGGCTTTATAGTTGTTTCACAGGCAACAACGAACATTAGTCGTGTTATTGTTGATGAAAAGACAACAGATTCATTTCCTGTAGGAACGACAACTCGTGATGCAATTATGCTGCCAACAGATACAACTAATTTTGATGGAAGATTGAGCTCTTCAGATACTACAGTTCAATCAGCGTTAGATACTTTAGATGATTATCCTACAATTGTTAGTGGATTTTCATCATGGGATGGAGCTGGGCCATATTTTGATGATACTACTCTTGGAGATTTTACCGTATCTCAAAGCGGAACAGGTTATATTAATGGAGAGCTAATATCATGGACTGCTCCACAGACAATATCTGGTTTAACTGCTGGAAATACATACTATATTTATATTGATAATACAGGAACAATTCAAAAAACAACTGTGTATAGTGAGTCATTATTTTCAGATAATATTGTTTTATTTGAATGTTTACGTGACTCTACTCCTATTACAAATAATCAAGTTACTGTCAAAGAAAATCATCCATATCAATTTCCTTGGAGGAGTTCCGTGTGGGCTCATGACACTATCGGATCAGTTATAAGCAATATGGTAGGTGGTGCAAATATTACTCTTAATGGAACACAAAAAATAGAAATTTCTGGCTCAGATAAACTTGAGGATCATGGTCTCGAAACAGATATTCCTGATAGTGGCGGAGTTGCAGAAGTCTTTGAACAGTATTATACAAATGGATCTGGAAAATGGGCTCGCTATCTTCAAAGTGATACATTTGACGGAACATGGAACAATGGTGGTGTCGCAACTGCTTTAGGAGCAAATAAGTATTCAGTTTACAGATTGTATGTATCAAAAGATAATATAAATTCTTCAACTCCAATATACATTGGAGTATTAGGAGATGCTCAATATAATAATTTAACGCAAGCTCAAACAGCTGTCGCAAACAATATTATTCCAACAGCAACAGCTGAACTTGCCAGGCTTGAGATTGCTCAACTCGGATATATAATATTTGAAGAAAGCTCAACGTCTATTGTCGATGTTATTATCTCTAAAGAAACAGTTAGGACTAGTTTCTCTGGGGTATCAGCAACAATAGCATCTTTAGTACTAACTGATACATCGAACTTTGATCATATATTAAGTGCTTCTGATACTACGGTTCAATCTGCTTTAGAAACTATTGACGATGTTATTTTACGTGCTGATGGACCAACCGATGCGCAGGCTTCGAGTGCCGTATTTACACTTGCAGGTGGCAACAATATCGGAACCACCGCCGCCGGATCAACCGTTACGTTTAATGTGACCGGAACGACTGATCATGCCGTTCAAGTTGGAAATGCAACAAACAGTCTAACGTCGCTAGTCGTTGGTACGAACGGCCAAGTTTTAATAGGGGCAACTGGCGCCGATCCGGCATTTGCAACGCTTACTTCTGCAGGTGGAACAATAGCATTTACTACTGGTGTAAATACATTAAATCTTGAGGCTGGGGGATCCGTTGCAACTACATATACAACCGACTCCGGAAACGCTGTCCCGGCAGCAGGCGTTCTTAGTGTATTGACGGGAGAAAATACAAATACAACCGGGTCGGGTTCTACATTAAGAACACACTTAAACCGTATAATTCGCCTTCCCAACACAAATGCCGCAGGAACTGAGGGAGTGTTATATCTTGGCGCAACATGCAACGGCACAAGTTGTACTGGTGGGTCTAAATTTTTACACAACTATGACAACGGCGCATCAAGAGGCTGTGTTTTTGTTGGAGAAAATGCCGGTAATTTTACCTATACGGGCACAGTTGGAGCCAACGTTGGAATAGGAAAGACAGCTCTGACAGCTTTGACCACCGGAGAAAAAAACAATTGCATCGGTTATGAGAGCGGAAAGGCGATCAGCAGTGGCGATGCGAATTGCTGCATGGGCAATAGGAGTTGCCTGCGGATGACCACGGCGACTAACAACACCTGTATCGGCGATGGATCGGGCTATTCAATAACCACTTCTACGGCGACAATGAACGTATGTATAGGACATAGCTCTGGATTTGGCTTGACCACGGGCGAAAAAAACACGTATGTAGGCGGAAATACGGCTTATGCGGGCAGTACCGGAAAATGGAATTCGGGACTCGGATATAATACGTGTCGATATGTAGGTGCATCCGGAAATAACAATCTACACCTAGGTTATCTTGCAGGAAATTCGAATACGACTGCTTCTCAGTCCTCAAATATATACCTGCAGTCGCCGGGTGTTAATGCTGAAAACAATGTAATGCGACTAGGAGCTCAAGGAACTGGATCTGGTCAGGTAGACACGACATATATGGCTGGAGTTTATCAGTCAACTGTAGGCGCTACACATGAGATAATGGTTGTAGATAATAATCATCAAGTTGGGACTTTAGAGCCAACAGCATTTCTTGCTTACAATTCTTCAGGAGATTCAAATCAAACAGGAGCAGGAGCAGTTGCAACAATAGAATTTGATACAGAGGTTTATGACCTTAATGGAGATTATAATAACGCAACAGATACGTTTACAGCACCAGTGGACGGAAAGTACTTGCTATCGTTTACGGTAACGATGGATGACATCACCACTGCGATGACAAATGCAAGTGTTCGGTTATCAACATCAAATAGAACATATTATGGTGGATATTGTGATCCAGGAGCAACAAAAACAAGCGATGATCTTTTAGAGATGAAAATTGTTGTTATTGCTGATATGGACTCTGGCGATACAGCAACGGCACAAGTTGTCATATTGTTTGGAGCAGGCGATACGGCAACAATAAGAGGGGCCGCCTCTCCTACTATGTTGACATATTTTAGTGGACATTTGGTTATATAGGAATATGTATGAAAATTTCAATTAACAATAAAAACATTCTAGCGCTAACAGATATCCAAAAAAGAGTTATTAAAAACGATATACGAGAAGACGTTTTTGAAGATGATA
>Ga0180437_10001738_pt1 | contig 36645 bp, 27 predicted proteins | sample SS_ome_4_FD_132410 | JGI IMG/M metagenome (GOLD analysis project Ga0180437, IMG submission 132410) | Hypersaline lake sediment archaeal communities from the Salton Sea, California, USA - SS_3_D_1 metaG | ecosystem: Environmental > Aquatic > Non-marine Saline and Alkaline > Hypersaline >...
CGGCGGTCCCACCGGCTCCGATCAGGGTGTGGGCCTCATCGATGAACAGGATGATCTGGTTGGCGGACTTGATGACCTCATTGATCACGGCCTTCAGCCGCTTCTCGAATTCCCCCCGCATCTTGGTCCCGGCCTGGATGGCACCCAGATCGAGGACGTGGATCTGAACATTCTTGATGATATCCGGGACGTCATCGGCGGCGATCTTGAGCGCCAGCCCCTCGACGACGGCGGTCTTGCCCACACCGGGCTCACCCAGGACGATGGGATTGGATTTTTTCCGGCGGCTCAGGACCTCGATCATCTGGATGATCTCGTCATCCCGGCCCAATATCGGGTCGATCTTGCCGTCCTTTGCCTGCTGGGTCAGGTTCGTGGTGTAGATATCGAGGATACTCCCGCCCGGAGGGATTTCCCTGGCTTCTTCGGCCGGAAGGGCCTCCGCCGCCTCGGCCTCATCCTCCACCGACCCGGTAACGATCTTATAGAAATTGCTCCTCAAGTCCTCTTGATTGATCGGCGAGAGAACCTCCATCAAACCGGAACTGATGACGAGTTCCGAGGCGATGAAGACTTCGAAGAGGGCCCCGGAGCGGATCTTGGTCTCCTTGTGATGAACGGAACTCGTTATCCAGGCCTGCTCGAACAGATCGGTCAATAGCGGGGACAGTTTCGGTTTCCCGGGATTGCCGGTGTCCATCTCATCCATACTCTTGTTGCATATGGCCTGGACATCGCCGCCGTCGATGGTGTAATGGCGCAGGATCAGCGGGATATCCCCCTGGCCGTCCTCGAGCATGGAGTTCAGGAGATGCTCCATGGTGATCTCATAATGTCCGCGCTTGATGCCCAGACCCGTTGCCGTATCCAGGTTACGGATCAGATGATTGTTCAATTTCAGCAAAAGCGACCGTAAATCCTTACTTTTCATGTTTTCCCCCTCTCAGGAAATTTGGATGACGAAAATCCTCAATTCTCAATTGTACTTGGCCACGAATCTCTCATAGGTATAATAGACATCTACGGTTTCTTCTTTGGGTGTCCCCATCCAGAGGCTCAATCCCAACCGCAGACGTCGGTCGTTCCAGGGAATTGTTCCCATACTCTCCGAGCGCAGGATGAATTTGATGTCGTACTCCAGCCCATCGTGTACGTAGAGGTTGATCAGGTCACGCAGCAGACCGGCCTTTTCACTCTCGGGCGTGAATTCGAGATATTCCTCGAATGTAATAGGGCCCACCTCGACACAGATACGGCTCATATAATCCACCACCGACCGGCCCAGGATGCTGAATCGGCCGATCTGAAACGGCTTGCCCCCTCCGCCGGCTCCGCCCAACTGAGGGAGCTCGGCCAGTTCGACGCGGTGGGGGACATATTCGCGCACATGAAAGTCGATGGACGGAAAAAATTCCTGCAGAAGAATCTCCAGACCCACCCGACTGCGGACCTTTTGGCTGAGCACGCCCGACAGCCGCAGCAGCTTGAATCTGGGTATCGAGGCCTGCAGCCGGCTGGTGGGCGACACCTGGCCGGTGAACGAGAAGACACGCTGCACGATCTTGTTGTTGGAATCCCCGCCCAATTGCAGATGATATCGGTATTTCTTCCAGGCTTGATAATAAAGCCAATAGAAGCGGGTGTTGAAGATATCCAGGAAATTCTGCAGCGGGACCTGGCCGGCGCCGTGAACGCTCTGCTGGTTCGCCACCTCTTCGTGATAACAGCGCGGCAGTGGTGAATTGATGCCGTACAATCCCATGAAGTTGAGGATAAAGGTGATGGTGTCCTTGTCGAACTCGAACCGGCGGATATCCTTAGGTGGATAGGCATAATATTCATGAGGGCGGAACGACAATCCCCTTTGATCGAAATGGTCGTCATCGCGATCGGGATGGAGCCGCTTGCTGTATTTCTCGGCGAGATAGATCGCCTGAAACACGCTGTATTCGGGCGCGTGACGGCCCAGCTCGTCGATCAGACGGGCAAGATCTGTCCCGGATTCGGTGTCCATAGATAGGTCTTGTTGGTCCCGGTTTCGGTGATGATCAAACTCACGAATGAATTGATCGTGACGTATTGGGCCAGGAAGCGGTTGATCACCGTACCGAACAGCGAGATGTCTCCCGGACCGTTTTCGAATTGGGTCTCATCGACCTCGATCTTGAATTCGATCCCTCGAATGAGTCCCTGCTCCCGCATGATGTATTTGGTGACCGGCTTATGGATCTTTTTGATCCCCTGAATCCGCTTGCGGGCGGGATCATTATAATCCTGTATCCAATTATAGAGGGTGAGGATGCTCTTGAAGGTCTCTGCGTCGGCAAGCGTCGTGTAGCTCAGCGTCAGATGAGCGATGAGGGCCCAGAGGAAATTTTTCCGATCCGGACAAGACAGAATTTCCGTGGGTGTGGTCAGGTTGGATGCGACCACACCTTCCGGAAAATTCAGGGGTTGATTGATGGAACCGGCTTCCAGGTACTTGGCGGGCAAAAAACCGTTGGATTGGGTGGCCTGGGCTATGCTCAAGGTCTCCTTGGGGAAGTCATCCAGTTCCATGCTCGGACCGAAAAGACGAATGTAGGTTTCCGCCATATCGCCTTGGACCGGACGCGAGACAACGGAATAGAACCGCTTGTATTCGGCCTCCGGGCTCCCGCTTTCCAGTATGTCATAGGAAGTGATGGGCAAATACGTGTATTGTTGAAACCGGTCCTCACTCACTCCGGTGACTTGATTGATGGAATAGATCTCCCGGCTTTTCCTGCGATCCCCATCCGGCAGCACATAGTATTCGGGCATACGTTGATCCACGATGACCTCTTCGGTCGGCCGCTCAAAGAGATTCACGATCGGTGTGCAGTGCAGGAGCAGGTTATGGATCGAGGGCTTACACTCCGGGGATAATTTCCGCTTGAACACAAATTTGATTTCAAATGGGAGCTCCTCGCCGGAGGCTTCGAAGGCGTCCAATCCGATCACGGTGATGAAGAAAAACCGCTCGGGATAGGCAAAATATTCCTGGAGCAGTCGGTAGCCGGAAAAAACCTGCTTAGCATAGGGAATGATGGCAAAATCTTCCGTTGCATCACCCAGGCTGTCTGACACACCTGGGATACCGATGCGGAAGGACGGAAGGGCTTTAAATTCCGGATTGTCCTTGCCCAGCTCCCGCACCAGGATGCTGGAAACATGCTGGGTAAAAAAGCGCGACAAGGTATATTTGACAAAATCAGAGCCGTGCAGATAGAAGGTCAGCCGCCTGAGATCCAGCGAGGCGTAGTCCACATTGCGATGAGGCTGCAGCTGCATGATGAGCGCGGAGGTGGCTTCGGAAGTCCGCTCGACCCGGACCTCCTTGACTTCCAACGGGCGGACGGTCAGATCCTGGGTGGTGCGAAAGATGAACTCGGCCGACTCGGTTTTTTCGATGATCCGTTCCTTTTCCCGGGGCGCGGCGGTGACCTTGTATTTGACTTTGTACTTTCCGGTGGGGGTCTGAATCTCACTCCCGCGTTTGACATGCACGGGCTTATTCAGGGTTTTGGAAAGGGGACGGGCCTGCAAAATCGCGCAGGATGGAAACGGCCGCAGGAAGTGCGGGAAGAGCTGTTCCAGCAAGCCGCCGGTGATCTCGGGGAAATCATCATCCAACCGCTCATGTATGCGGCCGGCCAAAAAGGCAAAGGCTTCATACAGCCGCTCGACGAAGGGGTCTTTGCGGTGTCTCTGCGACATGCGCAATTCGCCGGCGATTCCCTGATGCTTCTCGGCAAAGTGCTCTCCTTCCTGCTGCAGGAAATTGTATTCCCTCTCGAAGTACTTCTTGATATTCATCGGGAGTCTCTCTCAAATGTCACCTTGGTCCAACCGGTGGTCGAAAATTCCGTCAGGAGGATCTCGGTGGCCGGGAAGTCCTTGATGGTGGCCACGATCTTGAAGAACACCCTGAAATTGTCCTTGTCGAACTTGGGATCCTCGACCCTCACCTTGGCGAGCCGGGGTTCGTATTTGAGTATGGTCTCCTTGATGGTCTTCCGGAGGGGATCGAAGGTGTACCCGGCGTTCATATACTCCTGCATGATATCCGGCAGCCCGAAGTCCGGGAGGTGCTGCACGGAGCCCTGCCTGGTCTGCAGAATCCTGGTCAAGTTTTCGATGATGCTGTGACGGATCTTGTCATGTTCCGAGAATTTATCGAAATAGGAGCGGTCGATGCTGGTGGGGTCGACGCGGTCCAGCGTGAAATACCCCACCAAGACATCGAACAGACTGAGATTCCGCATTAGCTCATGGTGGGAAAAATCGAACCGGGGAGATGAATGCTCCTCTCCCCGGCCGGCTTTTCCTTGCCTAGGCTAGGCCTAACGGCTGAAAATATTGAAAAGTCGGGGATGCAGCTTAGAACGCCTGCTCCTGATAGGTGGGGCTTCCTCCTTGTCTGCCCAACTCGTCCGTGGGATCATTGTTCCATGTGAACATTTCCGCCAGGATCTCGACTTCCTCGATGTGGCCTACGTTCTCGTTCTTCTCATCCTTGGTGGTGGGCATGATGTTCTTCATGGATACGATGCGCGCATTCTCCATGATGTAGTTGAAGTAGGGCACTTCGCTGGCCTGCTTGATCTTGTATAGTACCACAGTGATTTTGGGTAGAGTCGTACCCTCGCAGCAATACTGATACAAAATCGGCGTGATCTTGTCGATGTCCTTGGTGAGTTTGAAGGCACTCAACCGGCGTGAACCCTGCACGGTGTTGGTTTCCATGTCGTAGGGAAGATACACCTTGTGATTGAATTCATAAATCAAGCTGGAGCCGTTTTCCCGCGGGCCCTCGAGCTCGCCGTCGGGTCCTTCAAACAGCACTTCACCTTTAAATGCCATGTTCCTACCTCCTAGAGTATTTTTAAATGTCTAAAGCGAGTTTAGACGGATTGAAACCTATTCCCCTCCCGAGTGATAAGCCACCAGCCGCAATGAAATATCCATTCCGGTGATCGCGACATGGGGGCGAAATTCCGCCACGATCTGAAAGAAGCCGGGTTTTTCCGGAAGCTCCTTAACATCCAGTTGAAAGGACCGCAGGGGCCGTTCGGCGATGAGGCTTTCCGGGGCGCTGGGCTGGTCGGATGTGATGGTCTTCAGCCAGTTGGACAGGTCTTCCTGGATTTCACTGGCGTTCTTGTTGGCGCCCACGAAGCGGAGCTGACGGTACTTCAGGTAGTGGGCGATCCGGGTCACCAGCAGGGTGTACTGCATTCTCGCCGCCACCGAATAATTGGCCGTGGCCTCCGGATCGTTCTTGATCACCTTCGGCCTCTGCACCGAAGGCACTTCGAAGAAACAAGCGTAATCCGTGCGATCCCAATGTGCCAGGGAGATGAATCCCAGCTCGGCCAGCTCGAAATCCTTAGCCTGCCCCACGGAGGCTTCGACCGGGACCTTGAGTTTGGTCTGGCCGTGCTCCTCATAGGTGGGCGTAGGCAGATTATCGACGATGCCTCCCGAGTCAACGCCGACCAGCTTTACGCTCCATCCCCATTTTTCGAAACTCTTCACCATGTTGGAGGCCAGGGCGAAAGAGGCGTTGCACCACAAGCTGTGGTCTTTCCCGCCTCGATAGATCCCCTCATCATAGTTGAAATTCTTGGTGGGGTCTTCCTTGGGGTTGTAGGGCAGGCGGCCCAGAAATCGAGGAAGAGTCAGGGAGACATACTTTGAACGTTCATCATCGCGGAAGGCCCGCCAGGCCGTATATTCCGCGCCGTCGTTGATCTGCTCCTTGAGGAAACGATTGTTCATGACCTCATTGAAATCCTTCTCTCCGAAAAACTGGGCGCTGGCATTGGCGATGAAGGGCAGCTGTGCGCTTTCACCGAGAATGGAGAGATGCTGCAGGAGCTTGATGTCCTGTGCCGTATTATCGAACTCGAAGTCCGCCATCATGGCCGTATACGAATGGCCGCCCACCTTATCGTAGGCCCCCCAGTAGATATGATGCCACAGTCCCGCATCCTTTTCGTAGCCTTCACCCAGAGCCGCCTCATTGAGGTCCTCGAACAGCTCTTCTTTGGTGACGTCCAGAAGCTCGTATTTGACCGCCTTGGAGAACTCGGTACCCTGCACCAGGAAATGGAGTCCCCGCCACGTCGATTCCAGCGCCTGAAACTCTTCGTGATGCAGAATCTCGTCCATCTGGGCGCTGAGCACCTTGTCGATCTCCGAAATATAGGAATCGATCAGGGCCCCGCCCACTCGATGGACCTCGGCTTCCTTCCCGATCCGGTTGATCAACTCGGCGACGGCGCTTTTCTTCTCTTCGGTATCCAACATCGTGACCAGGCTGTCGACGGTACTGACCTCCACTTCGGTCTCGGTCTTCTTTGCTTTTTCCTCAGCCATTTGTCTTCTCCTTTATTTGTGGGGATCCCCTATTTTTTCTTGGGTTTTTCCTCTTCCGCCACTACGGCCCCCAGCTTGGACATGAGGTCGTCCACGCTGCCGGTCCCTTCCTTGAGCACGGCTTCGATGGCCTTGCGGAATTTCACGTCCTTGAGGACCTGCAGCTTGAGCTGCTTGAGCTTCTCTCGAGCATCCAGCAGCTCCTTCAACGGCTCCACCTGGCTGACGATTTGATCCGGATGAAAGTCTTTCATGTCCTGGAAGCCCAGCTTGATCTCCATCTCAGCTTCGGGATCGTCGGAAAGCTTGTTGGGAACGGTGATGTTGAGCTGGGGATTGATGTCTTTCAAAACTTTCTTGAAATCTCCTTTCTTTCCGATCGTCCTGAGCCTCCGTTCCTTCAACGGCCCCTGCTCGCCGGGCTCGCTGCGGCTGAAATTCCCGGGAATCAAGAGACGATAATCCAGCTCGACACTTTCTTTGGCGTCGGAGCTGGGAAGGATGGCGACTTTTACCCGTGTCCCTATTTTGGGCGCTGTCGGTTTTGCCATATTTACTCTCCTTTATTTTTAGTACGGGATGCCAGCTCAAGAGCCAACACCCCGTCATAGCGGGCGATCTTGGAAAAAAGACGGTCCTGCTCCGCTTCGATCTCCGCCAGCCGGGCGGGATCTTCTTCCTGTGCCAAAAACTTCAGGTTGACCAGATAGGCGGACTCCCACACGCCGGTGCAGAGAGCCGGCTCCCAATCGGCCAGGTGATTCGCCTCGATCTGTTCAGCCAGCCCGGTGAGATGGACCTTGGCCAATTCGTATTTCTTGGCCTGCAGGCAGTAATTGGCCAGGTTCAGAGTCCTTAAAAACCGACCCCGCCGTCGCGTTTCCACGGCGATGGCTTGATGCATTTCGGAGACATTTTTCTCGAAATTCTGCGGCAGCTCGGCACAGATCTTTTTGTATTCTTCGATGATCCCATCATATTCCTCCCCGATTATGGGGGGAAGGACCATTTCTCCGCCGCCGCCGCCGAGCTGGGCTGCGACCTGCTCTTCGATCCAGCCGGCGGTCTCTTTATCGGCAAAGGGCGTGTTATTGGCGAACTTCAATTGCGGCAGATCGGGGTGGCGCAGCAGCAGCTTCGCTAGGTGGAACTTCACCTCATCGGCGGCGGCGTGCGCATCGCCTCCGATGTGTTCCAGGCCCAAAACTCCATAGCGCTGGGCCGTCAGCCAGTATTTGAAGCCGCTGTCTTCATTGAGGAAATTCAATTCGATGGCCGGCACCAACTGCTCCCAATTCTTCTCAGCCACCCACTGCTGTAGGGTACTGACGATGGCCGCGTCCGGTGCGCCGATGGAGGTGACGAAGTCCTGATGGGGAGGCGCAACCAGCGTGCTCCACATCAATACGCGGGATATGCCGAAAACATAGGCCCCCGTCTTCGCCCGGTCTTCATCCTGTTGGAAAAAGAACTTGAGGCCCCTCTTGAAGGCCGTGATCGCATCCCGCTCCGACTCGACTCTGAAATCTTTGATCCCCACCGCCGGTGCGGCCGCCGGCGGTCTCTCCGCCCGTTCGACCGGCGGCTTCTTGGGCGGGGGCGCGGCCTTTGGCTCTCCCTCGCGCTCCTCCGCTTCGGCTTCTTCCTTGGCCGGAGCTTTCTTGACCAATTTTTCCGCCGTCTCTTTGTGGACGGCGATGGTCTTCGTGAGATCCGATAGATCAGGGATGCTATCCGGGAACTGCTTCTCCCCCGCTGCAACCAGCTCCTGCAGCGCTCCATCTATCTCCAATATCAGGGGCGCGTTGGTGGGATCGATGTCTTCCCGCTCGATCAATTTGACGAAACGCCCGGTGGCGATGAACTGGACGGCCTTGCTGCGGTGCGCCGGCTTTTGCGGGTAGAGATCGGCACCGAATCGCTTGATCAGTTCGAGCAGCAGGAAGATTCCATCCTTCAGGCCCGAGAGGCCTTCCGTCCGGTACCAAGCCAAACACAGCCAGGCGGCTACGCGAAGATCCTTGCTGGTCTCGGTCAGAATTTCCGATGTCAGGTCGATACAGATTTTGTAATCCGGGCTGACCTTTCCGATCTCCATATCGAGTTTGAAGTAATCTTCATTGACGGTGGCTTCCTGTCCGGTGGGAGACTCCCCGGAAACCGGGCTGAGCAGCTCGAGGACTTTATCCGGCACCTGAGTCTCTGTGCTTTGTGTCTCGTCCATCTTTTTTTGTCCCTATCCCCTCGGATGAAATGTAAGAGCCGTTTCCACTTCGTCAGTCCCGACGGATATCCCCATCCCGGGAGGTCGGAGTTCCAAAATCCTTGATCCTAAATTTTGCTGATTTATTTATATCTGAATCAGGATGAAATTTCAATGCATCGGCCCAGATTATCTCGAAGTTCAGAAACTTGCGATCAAATCCGCCAATAATGCGTCCGGATCCTCCAAAAGAGACCTGATGCGCACATCCAAAGACCGGGGAGCATCATCCAGTTTGCCGATCCCCTCGGATTCCAGCTTACACATGCTGTCATCATCCGACTCCGGCAGGATAAGCGAAGAGAAGTGCCTGTACGCGGGGACGCGCAAAAACAGGTACAGATAGCTGCCTCCGAAGCGTGCGTCACCTCCCCAGAAAAAGGTCGGTTGTAACCTCGGCCTTCCCAGCAGAAGCCACACCGCCCGAATCCAAAAACTCAGGATACACTCCGTGGCCCCGGTATCGCTCCCCAATGGAAACCGCAGGCCGAGAGACAGCCGTTCCGGGTTTTCGGATCTCAGCGGCAGCAGGATATCGGCGAGATTCTTGAGGATCAGAAATCGCCGCGGGTCTCCGGGATCTCCCAGCACGCTATGCCAGAACTCATCCAATCCGGAGCCTTGCACATAGCCATCGAACTCTCCGGCCGCCGCAGACAGGCTGCGGGTCAGATGGCTTTCAAGCTCTCGGGCATGCAAAACGAGGCGGTGGATGTCGGACTCGTCCGGGAACCGGGCCAGGCTCTCGATCGCCGCGGTGAAGTAGGGAGCGAATTGAAGCGGCATCAAATGCACGGCATCGTCGGTTTGAGGACTCCGGTCGAGCTTGAATGAGAGGACGAACGGATAGCAACGCCCGCTCTTGTCCCGGCTGGGAATGAACACTCCCACCAGAATCCGGCCGGCCTCTTCAGGATAAAAAACAAACCGGTAAGGGGGAGAGTCCCGGAACGTCGAATTCCAGTCCTGGCCGATCATTTTCTGGCTGAAATAGAGCCCTTCCTGGATCCACTTCTCGAAGGCATAGATCTCGCTTCCGCCGGCGTTGTAACGGACAAAATCACCGAAATTCGGCAGCTTGCCGAAATATAGGACCGAGGAAGTGGGCTGGGTCATATCCTAAGCTCAGTCCTCCGGCCGGCCGTTGAGAGTCTCGGGGCAGCGAAAGGAAAAAAAGCTCTTGAAATCACGGAATGGATTCGCGACGCTGCCGGCCGCCAGGAGATACTTCACCCTGATCTGATACCGGCCCCGCATACTGAATATCCAAGACAATTTAAAGTCCGACGACGTGGTCCCTTCGGATTCGATCTCCGCCTCATGCAGAAGCCTGAACAGACCCCAAACCCCGCTGAATTGCAAAGGAGGCGGCTCCAGCTCTTTCTCCTTCATAACGATCTGCAGGCTGGCCCCCCGCTGCCCTTCAGCGCTCGGCCAGGAAAATTCCTGATAATTGGCATGTCCCATCTCATAGGTCTGATCCTGCCCATCGACATTGAGCACGATGGTCAAGATATAGGGAGCCGTTCCGGTAACGACCTCGTAGCTGTCCGGACTGTCGGGCCTCATGCGGAAGAAGATCGGGAAGCCCCGCTCAAAAAAATTCTTCTTCAAATCTCCGGCTTTGCGCAAGGCCTCCAGCGTCTCGGCCGAGAACTGCATTCCATGGTCTTCCCAAGTCTTGGGAGTCCAATCGTCCGTATCGAAAAACGGTGTGAGTTCCTCGCTGATAAAGGTGTCCAGCACACCGTCCGAGGGCTTGAAAAAACCCTCCACATCCGCCATCGCCGCGTCCCGGCCTTCCGGCTGAAAAGGATACTTGTCCGCCAGGCTGGTCTGGAATTCATCAAAGACTTTCGCCTTCCATGATCGGTTCAGCTTCTCCTTCGCTTGGGCGAGGACGGCGGTCCATGCGTTTATCAAAGGCTGCTCGAAAAGCGCCCGTCTGGCCTCCGGATCCAGGTCACTCAGGGCTTGTCGAATCGAGCTGATGGCGTCCGGTAGCTCTCCTGTATCTTGAAGGACCTGGACCGCATAGTCTCGGGCTTTGGTCTCCGGATCGTCGCTCATGGATTCCAGCACACTGCCGACCGTGATGTAAAGATTGAGGATGGCGGTCATGTTTTCCGGAAGCTCCTCTCCGGGGGCAGCACATAGGGCATGAACATCGGTGAAAGCCTCTGACAGGTCTTCCATGAAGCCGATATCCGCGGCCGTGGCTTTTGAATCCTCTCTGAAAAGATCGCTGAGCTTCTCGGATCCCTTCTTCAAGATGCCTTTCTTTTCCGGGGAAAGCGACTGCAGCCGGGTTTGTTGAGCGGTGAGGTTCAGCACCGTGATCAGGGGAGAATCTTCCGGATCCCCGAGGCGGTTGAGGACGGCTGACGCCGATGAAAGGTCCTCGAAAGGAGAATAACGGACATCCCGCAAGAGCTGCCACCAGAGCTCCTGATATTCACCGAAATAAAGGCGCTTCAACTCCTGCACCACCGCTTCGGTGTCGATCGCTTCCGCCGCGGCGCCTTCCCGTGTTTCCCCCATGACCCAGTCGTCCTCACTGATGCGCTTGACATGCTCATAGACGGCCTCTCGGAAGTATTCCTCGTAACCGTTCTGGGTGAATATGCCGGGAATCTGAACCGGACTGTTGAGAAGCTCGTCATTAGGCTTTTCGAGTATCTGGGCCAATGACACAAACGACAACTGTCGAGCCTGTTCATTCAGCTTGAGACTCTCATACACGGTCCCCAGGTTCTCTTTTTCTCGCGTGGAAATCGCACGCCGGACCTGAGTGACAAGCCGGTTGTCGCTGCTGAACGCCGGCATTCCCTCGCGGCCGATCTGGGCGACAAAAAATCCGATCTGACGTTCCATCAACGGCCGGAGTTCCAGATACTGCGTTTCGGCAACCCGGGGAGATAGAACCTCATCCAGCAAGGCAAGCAGCTGCTGAGTGAGAAAATCCTGATAATCGGCGTCTTCGATCAAGCGGGGATTCTCGGAACTCATCAGCAGGTACGAGGTCAGATAGGCCATGATCTTTCCTGGAGGGAATACGGCTCCTCGGCCGTATTCGGTCAGTTTCTGAGCCAAGGTGGTGAAAAGGAAATTATTGGCGAAAAAGCCGAATCGGTCATAGTATAACTCCCGGGCGTGAGGCAGGACCCGGCCTCCTCGATGCATGCCGGTCCTAAAAAAGGGCGGATCGCTTTCATACGCTTCCAGCTGAACGATCTGCTCACGAAAACGGTCGAGGCCGTGAAAATTCGCCATAAGAGATGGGACATCGGCCTGCCATTCGAATTCTTCCATCAGGGCCGCCGAACTCTTGACCGCATTCAGGCTGATCCTGCTCCGTACGAAGCCTTGAAAAATCCAAAGTATAAAAAGTCCCAGCAGGACGGCGGAGACCGCCACCGTCCCAAAGCGCAGCAGGTTCTTTCGGGTCGCGGCGCCGGAGGTCTGAGTGACCATGTTCTGATCGGGCACGATCACGTCGGTGAACAACTCCTTGATGAAATAGCTCTTTTTTTCGACCTCCGGTTCACCGATGATGCCGGCGGGAAGATTAAATTGTTTGGCTACCGCCTGGATCACAAGATCGAGGGGCACGCCTTCCTGGGTTCCGCTGGTGAAATAGACACCGCGGAAAAAGGGATTTTCCTGATAGGGATTGAGTTGAAACAGGTTTGCGATGAAATGTCCCACCCGCTCTTTGATGGAGGCGAATTCCAGCGGGAAAACAAACAACCGGCCCCGGTCCTCCGATTTGGTGGGGACACTGAGTCGTTTCATGCGAAAATCGTACAGCGCCCGCAGAAGCACCTGGAACTCCTGATTGAATAATTCCCGGGGATCCGCCCCCATTTGTTCCTGAGAAAATGTGGCGCCCCAAATCTGCTGGCGCTCTTTGCGGCTGAGGTTTTCGAACAACTGGACAAATCCCTGCAAAAGGTCGCATTTGGTAAATACCAGATATACGGGAAAACGAGAGCCCAAACGCTCCACCAGCTCATCGATCCGCTGGCGGATATTCTTGGCGTGCCACTCGATATCTTCAAGATTGGCATCGGCGATATCGGTGATGCTCACGCCTACCAGTACCCCGTTGATGGGGCGCCGGCGGCGGTATTTCTTCAGCATTTCGAGAAAGGCATGCCACTCCGGCCGGTCTTCCTCTTCGGTCGTGTAGCGGCCCGCGGTGTCCAGCAGGATGGCCGATTTGGAGAAGAACCAGTCGCAGTTCCGGGTCCCTCCCACGCCTTTGATTTCCGATTGGTAGGGGAATTCCAGCCCGGAGTTGATGATCGCGGTGGTTTTGCCGGCGGCAGGAGGCCCGATGAACATATACCAGGGCAGGGCATACAAGGCCGACCGTCCGGAACGCCCCCTCCCCAACTTCGATTGTTTGAGGGCGTCGATGGCCTTGGTAAGCTCCAGTTTCAAGGCATCGATCTCTTCCCTTTTTTCGGGCCGCATCCCCATTTTCTGATCGTCGGCCTGCGATTTGATGGAGCGCTCGAGCTTGTCGGCTCCTCTTCGGGCCTGCATGCTCTTGATCAGCAGGTACAAGATCCCGATAAAAAGAACGATGACGACGATGAGCAAGCGTGTATTCAAGGGAAGCCGCAGGTACCTCCCTCCCCTGAAGATGAGGAAAAACAGCAGGAGCAGCCCCAAGACCACGATGACATTCTTGCTTCTCACCAATTTCATCAAAATATTCTTGATCATCATTGCTCTATCCTTATGAGTATCAAACCAGGCTGTTGATCATATCCAGGACCTTGTCCGCAGCGCCGTTCATGAAAAATGTCAGAGCGATATAGACCACAAAGCCGATGGCAAACGCCGTGACCAGAATGACCCAGAGCGGCACCTCCCTGGTCACGAATTGGACGAATTCTTCCTTGCGCCTGCCGTGGGGAGCCAGCCAATCGGCCGTTCTCCCGCGGCTCTGTGCCAGATCGGAATAGGTCCCGTCGATGAGCACTCTCAGCTGCTCTTTTTCCTGGATCATGTATTTGCCTTTGAAGCCCAGGGCCATGCACATGTAGTAGACTTCCAGGACATCCCCATAGGTATGAGGGCGCTGGCGAAACTTTTCCAGCCGGACAAAAAATTCCTCTCCCGCATCGAAGCGGTTGAAAAATTCCAGTTGAAGGGGCTTGGCCAACCAGGAATCCTTGCCGCTCCAATTGGAAGCGATGATGGTCTCGTCGATAAAGGCGATCAAGGCAAAAATGGCATTGTGAATGTCTTCATAATCGTGGCCCGCGTCTTTTGCCTCTCTTTCCACGCGGTTCAAGAGATCGGTGATGCGCTGCCGGAGCACGGATTCCGCTCCGTACTCGCTCGAGCTCCGCAGATGAAGGATCAGGGTAAATCCTTCCGCGCAGACCTCCGACAAGTTCGCCTTGCGGATCTTCCCGGCCTGTTGGATGACGGTTTCCGAGTTTGTCATGGATCTTTTCCTCCCTAGCGGAGAGTGTGTTCGTGGCGGAAAACTAAACCGCTACGACCTCGATCTTTATGTCCCGCAGCTCTTTGGGGATGAAAATCGTCAAAGCACCGCTTTGGCATATCGCATCCCAAAACGGGCCCGAGGGTTCCAGCTGAAAATAAGAAGTGCCCTCCTGCATGGGCAGGACCGACGGCGGCACCGATACGTGTTTGAGGTGGAGGGCGGTGCGGAAGCTGCTCAGCACGGCATGGATGGTATCCGGGGAAGCCACCCTCAGATTGGTGGGCACTTCATCGACGATCCTCCGCTCAGGCTCGTCGCTGGTCACCTTCAGGAAAAACTTGGCCCGCTGGAAGAGACCCGCATCGCTGACGGCACCTTTGTAGAGCGACTCTCCTTCTCGCGTCAGGGGAATGGAGATGTAGTCCGCGGTAGGGATAATGCCTTCCAGCATGGTGCGGATCTTGCTCTGCAGCGGGTGAAAACAGTGGGTGAGGTTTTGGTGGTCATATCCCGGAAAGCTCTGCGGGGCGATGTTGAGTTCCGGAGCGAACGTGGTGAGCTGGCCGGCCAGGGAGAGGAGGCTGAGGTACAGTGTTTTGGGATGAGTCTTCCCGATGGATAAAAAATGATTCAGGAGGGGAATATTCATGTTGACGGTCTGCAGTCCCCAAAACGTGAAGATATCCTTGGCTGAATACTCCGCCCGGCCTTTGAAGTCCTTGGCGGTGGCTAAAGAGGAGCTCTTGGCTGTGAGGAGCTCCAGCAGGGCTCGGATTGCTGACATAAGATTCTCGGAAGCATCAATCGTCATAATGGGGGGAATGAATTGGCCGCTCAGCTTGAAGCTGCCGTCCTCTGAACGGATAATCTCCGCAATTTTTATCGCGCTGTAATCTTCACGGGATTCGGTCCCGAAACGGAAATGAAAATTGGTCCGGCCGATCCCGACTTGTCGTTCATCGGCGCCGGTGTTGTCATCGGTGACCGCGATCTTATCGAAACGATAGCGGGTCTCCCTGCCACCGACCGCCCCCTCGAGCATGCAGTTGGTGCCGCGCTCCTGTTCGACCGGAATAGCCAAGAAGACACTGAGTTCGTTCTCAGTCGCCGGAAAAACATCTTGAAAGCTGCGGGAATCCGGGATGGAATCCTCGTCGGGGATGCTGAAGGCCAGCCCGTCTTGCGTGATCCCTTTACATCGCTGGAGGCTGAAGCGTCCGTTGAGCAAGGCCTCGCGGTCGATATCGATCTCCAGTAATCCCCAATCATGGGGCTCGATAGCGCCGACGCGGTGATCCAGAAGAAACCGAAAGTGACGGTCCCACTGCTGAAAATGATGGGGATCCAGATTCATTCCTTCAAACCACACGACTCTTTGGCGGTGGGCCATGGATCAATCTCCTGTGATCGTAAATTTAATTGAAATCAATGCTTCCCGCTGCGGGGCTGTCACTGGATTTCTATTCGGTTGTACCCCACGATGATATAAATCTCATCGCCGGTCTTCATAGCAAGAGAGAAAACTTGCCGCCAACCCTCTTTATCGGGATCGTTGAAATCCGCCACCGCCCCGATAAAGTTTGCCTCATCGGTCAGCGGCAGGCTTTCCGCTTTGGTATCTCCGGGGACGAGTTGATACCTGCGCTTGGTGATGATGTCATCCGAAAAGGGCTCGTTTTCCTGCTGCCAGAACGAGAGGCTGGTGGTGTTCATGAAGGTGGTATCGGTCTTCAATAGATAGACGTAGATGACACAGGCCTTGCGGTTGTTCATTTCCAGCGAACCCTGAATATTGAGCATCAATTGTTTCGGGCCGGAAGAACACGCCGGGAACCAGATTAGCAGAAAAAGCCAAACAGCCTTTTTAATCAGTTTCGAGTCACTCATGTTGGGCCTCATTACTAGGTGAATTCACGTTCGCAGAAACCTCTACGGCCGACACGAGGCGGCTTCAGGTTTTCCGCTTCGATCCTTCCAGCTCAGCGGCATCCATACATCTGTTGTACCGCTTCACGTAGCTGGGCCGGAAATACTTCTTTTCGATGATGGACTGGTCTTCGCGGGCCAATTCCTTAAAGAGATCGAAATAGGCTTTACGGAACAGAAGACCCCCCAGAACGGGAAAATTGCCATAAGGGATCTGAATAGGTCCCAGCTTGATCTTTTTGTTTCGCAGATATTGTTGGATGGCCTTGGGATCCAGCTTTTCCAGAAACTGCCGCGTCCCATCCTTCACGCTGGATTTGTATCCATCCAGCAATGAAATTTGATGCACCATCAGCTCATCCCCCATTTTTAGAATCCGCTGCATCCGGGTTTGCCGCTCTTGAACCGGGACGGCAGGATCGAACAGCCATTCTTTGAATTCGTCCAGAGTGCAGCTGTAAATGGAAAACGTCTTTGAGGATTTGATCATGGTCTCGCCGATGAACTCCATCCGGAACTGGCGGCGGGCCTGGATCAATTTGAGAAAAAGATTCAGAACGATATCCATCAAATCGGAACTCGCCCCGGCCGGCATCACGACCGGAGCAGTGACCTCATCCTGGGTATCGGAGGTCATCTCGGGAGCGGCGCCGAATGATTGCGTGATCGTCCGGACGGCGGTATGGTTTTTCAGATCGCTCGAGAATTCCTGAAACGCCTCTTTCAACGCCTCCTCTTTTCGATCCAAGGTTTCTCGATCGAAATCCGTGCTTATTTGTGACAACAGCGATACGAACTGGGCGGCCTGCCTCAGGAAAGGATTCGGGGAGTCCAAAATGGTCTTTTCGACGTATCGGGTCTCGTGACGTTCGACATCGAACTTGAGAAAAAAATCACAAATATGAATAATATCACCGGATTTCAGATCGAAGGCGACGCCCGGCTTGAGTTTTTCATCATTTAAATACGTGCAATTCCGGCTGTTCAAGTCTTCGATCTGGAAACCGCTTTCCGTCTGCTTAATCAGGGCGTGTTTTCGGCTGACGACACTTTTGGTCCCTTCCAATTGGAGATCACAATCCAATTCTCTGCCGATTAAAACCTGGCCTTTGTTGTAGACATGCTCCTTCTGTTCACCCGAATCACCTTCTTTGGAGACGACAAGTTTGATTGGCATTTTCAAGAATCTCCGTCGTGATTTGAATACTCATCCCACAAAATATAGGCTACCGCCGTTGGGGGATAATGCCTAAATACAGAAGGTCCTGCAATCAACACGGATTAGACTTTATACCGAGCTTCCCACTGGCGAATGGCATGAGTATCATACAAGAATGTTTTTTTGAATGTCAAACGTCGAACGGAGAAATCTTTTTTAGGGAAACGAACGGGAACTGATAGGCGGTGTCGGTCCTTTCTAAGATCAAACCGCTCCGGTCTCATCGCTCAAAAATGCCGAATATCTGTCCCGAGGCCTCTCCCCAGTGCATGGAATGGTAACGCCAACCTTGTTTGGTGTTGACGTTAAGAAACCGGCTCAATCCTTCCTCATTCCAAACGAATTCATTTTTGTTGTATTTCACCACCTTGTATTCCGCGTCCTCTGCGGCATAAAGATGGCGGGGAAGGGAGAGGAGCGATTTCATCAGGATCAGAGCCAGCAGAATGAGCACTAAATTCAACAGTAAGCGGGTTGATTTCTGGTTGGTCATGCGGGTCCTCCTTGATATCTTGGTCTTCCATAATATTGATAATCCATAAACTGTCCCAAGTCAACTTGACACGCCTTTTTTCCTCTGTTATATGTCAGACGCACATAGGCATCGGTACTATTTGGCATCCATCATGCTGTTGGAAATGCACCGCATCCATAAGTCCTTCTCGGGAGTGGAAGTCCTCTCCGACGTCTCATTCGCCCTGGAAGCCGGGGAGATCCACATCCTGGCGGGAGAAAACGGTGCAGGGAAAAGCACGCTCATCAAGATTCTGGCCGGAGTGCATACCGATTACCAAGGTGAAATTCGACTGGACGGAGATCGCGTCAGGTTTTCTTCTCCCGCCGGCGCCGCCGCCTGCGGCATCTCCGTCATCCATCAGGAACTCTCGGTAGTCGACGGCATGAGCGTGGAGGACAACATCTTCTTAGGGCGCGAGCAAACCAGAGCCGGACTCTGGATGGACCACCGCCAACAGCGCCGGCAGGCCTTGAAGCTGCTGGAAGATCTTCAACTGGATATCGATATCCGCCGCCCCATAGAGGACTATCCCCAGTCCATCCGGCAGCTGATCGAGATCGCCAAAGCCATGGTCTTTGACGCGCGCATCTTCATCATGGACGAGCCGACCAGCGCTCTGAACGAGCTGGAGGTTGAACGGCTGTTCGAGCTCATCGAACGTTTGAAGCGGGCGGGCCGTGCGGTCGTTTTCATCACGCACCGGATTGAGGAGATATTCCGGATCGGCGACCGCATTACGGTCCTGCGCGATGGACGGGCGGTGGGAACTTCGCCGGTGGACGACCTCACTCCGCCGGTTCTCATCCACTGGATGGTGGGACGTGAGATAACAGAACAGTTTCCACCCCGGAAGACGGCCCCGGGCACTCCCCTCCTACGGGTGGAACGGCTGGCCGTCAGGAATCCCTTTCAGGCCGGCCATTGGGCAATACGGGACATTTCCTTCACGCTGCATGCGGGCGAGATTCTCGGAATCGCCGGGCTCCAGGGATCCGGCAAAAGCGAACTGCTCCATGGGCTTTTCGGGACCCATGGAAAGCTGCCTCAGGGACGCATCGAGCTCGGGGGACATCCGTTTGCAGCCCATTCGGCGGCGGTTTCCATTCGAAACGGATTGATCCTGCTGACCAATGACCGCAAGAACTTAGGCCTGGTGCCTTCTCTGAATGTCATCCGAAATATCACCCTGGCGGCCCTGGCTTCCTGTTCATCTTGGGGCTGGATGCAGCATCGCAAAGAATACAGCACGGCCCTGGGACTGATCGGTGCGTTGAGAATCAAGCTGCACAGCCCATACCAGGAGATCACCACCCTATCGGGTGGAAATCAACAGAAGGTGGTGCTGGCCCGATGTTGGAACACACGGCCGCGGATCCTGCTGCTCGATGAGCCCACCTTGGGTGTGGACGTGGGGGCAAAGCACGAAATCTACCGCCTGATGAACGCCTGGACCGAAAAAGGCATCGCCATCCTTCTGGTCGCTTCCGAACTCCCCGAACTTCTGGCCCTGTCGGACCGTGTACTGGTCTTGCACCGCGGCCGATGCGTAGCGGAATACGACCGGGATCAAGCCACGCAGGAAAAGATCCTGCAGGCCGCTATGGGGGGCTGAACAGCCGCATGAACACGTTCTCGACTATTATCCGCTCACCATGGGTCCGGGCTGCTGCGGCGCTCGCTTTTGTCCTGCTGTTGGGGATGGTCTTTCACGCCCAAGGGGCGTTCTTCAAATGGGAGACCCACCGGGACATGTTCCGGCACATCTCGGTCTTCGGGATCCTGGCCTGCGGCATGACGCTGGTCATCATCGCGGCCGGGATCGATCTCTCGGTCGGCAGCCTGTTGGGTCTGACGGCCGTCCTGTTTTCGCTCTTCACTATCCACCTGGGATGGCCGCCCGGGTCGGCGGTTGCGGCGTGTTTGGCGGCGGGCTGCGCCTTGGGCAGTGTATCGGGAGGGCTGATCGCCCGCTTCCAGGTCCAACCCTTTATCGCCACCCTGGCCATGATGGTGTTCGCCCGCGGTCTGGCCAAATGGGTGTCCGGAGGACAGAAGATTTCCACCGCGGTCCTCCAGGCCGACGGGACCTACCGCTACGTGGAAGCTCCCGGCGTATTTGATGTTTTGAATTCCAAGATCCTGGGAGGCAACCTGGCGGTAGTAACCCTGATCTTCCTGGTCTGTGTTTCCGTCTGCTGGATCATTTTGGCCCGGCTGCGCCTCGGACGGCATATCTATGCCATCGGAGGCAACGAGGAGGCGGCCCGTCTCTCCGGGATCCCGGTCCGCGCCACCAAAGTTTTCGCCTACGGATTGAGCGGCTTTTTCTGCGCCGCCGCCGGGATCTGCCAGGCGGCTCAGGAGATGCAGGGCGATCCTGAAGCCGGCATGACCTATGAACTGACGGCCATTGCCATCGTCGTGATCGGCGGGACCAATCTCATGGGCGGACGCGGCGGAATCGGGCTGACATTGATCGGCGCCCTGACCATCGGCTATCTGGAGAAGATCTTGAGCATCAATGCCGTCGGCGAGTCTAGCCGGCTTATGCTGACCGGTGCTATAATTATCGGAGCGGTCCTGTTTCAAAAAATTCGGAACTGATCGGAAAAATTTGGCATGCGAACCACCGAGACCATCTTAGCCCTGGGAATCGGCTTCATTCTCTTCACCCTGACGGGATGCGGGAGCCGGGAAAGCACGGAGCCCGCGCGAGAAGGCGCCGCCCGCTGGACAGTCGGCATGAGCCAGTGCAATCTTGGCGAGCCGTGGCGGGTCCAGATGAACCAGGACATCAAGAACGCGGCCGCCGAACATCCCGAGCTGAGGGTCATATTCAAAGACGCACAAAACGATTCCCTGAAACAGAGGACGCATATCGAGGAATTCACGAGCGCCGGCGTGCATCTTATCATCGTCTCCCCCAAGGAAGCGGCTCCCTTGACCCAGCCGGTGGCGGCGGCCTATGACCAAGGCATTCCGGTCATCGTGTTGGACCGCAGGATTCTGGGAGAGAAGTACACCTGCTTTATCGGCGCGGACAACCGGAAGATCGGACGTGCCGCAGGCCGATGGATCGTCGAACGCTTGGGCGGACGGGGCCGGGTGGTAGAGCTCAAGGGCCTCATGACCTCTTCTCCCGGGCAGGATCGCCACTCCGGATTCCGGGAAGGCATTCAAGGGAGCGAAATCGAGATCCTGTTCGAAGCGGACATGAAGTGGCTGGAACCGGAGGCGCGCAGGGAAATGGAATCGGCTTTGGCCCGCTTTGAAACCATCGACCTGGTCTACGCCCACAACGATCCCGGAGCCCATGGGGCTTATCTGGCCGCCCGTGCGGCCGGCCGGGAGAAGGACATCATATTTGTGGGGATCGACGCTCTCCCGCACGAGGGGCGAATCTATGTTCAGCAGGGAATCCTGGAAGCGAGTTTCGAGTATCCGACCGGTGGGAAAGAGGCTGTCAACACCACCCTCGCAATATTGAACGGAACGTCCGTCGAAAAGGAACTCGTCCTGCCCTCCCGCGTCTTTACCCGGACAAACTTCGAGAGCGGCGGGGAATGGATTCAATAACGGAAGACGGAAAGGAACACAGAGACAACGCACAAGGAGTCCCAAATGCCTAAAATTGTAGACATTTATCTCCCATTGGATGAGCGCTCCGGACCCAATGCCGAAGTTTGGCCCATCACCCGGAAACAGCTGGCCGAACTCCTCGCGGCGGTGGCGGCGTGCGGATGGGAGGCCAATGTCCTGAATCCCGACAGGCCCATCACCAGCGTAGCTCAAGGCCTGGATGTCATACGGGGAATCAAAGGTGAGCGCTTCATCAATTTTATGGGAGGATGGGCCTACCCCGATTTTTCCGTGACTCCCATGGCCCAACTTCCGCGGGAAATCCCGAAACTGCTGCTGGGCAGCGCGATTTCGGACTACCCGGGAGCCGTGGGACTGCTGGCGGCGGCGGCGGGTACCGAGCACGTGGGGATCCGCACCAGCCGCCTGTTCGTGGAACGGTTCGAAGCACTCGAGACATACCTCGATCCGCTGCGGGAATTCCTGGCAACCGGAACCTACCAACCTGCCCATCCGGCTTCCATCGAAGTCCTGGTCGACGATGCCCACCGCCGCAAGGCTCGGGAGGTTTTCAATGCCCTGGCCGGACAGATCTACGGAGCTGTAGGCCCGAGATCCATGCAGATGTGGAACAAGATCTCGGAGGCGGACTTCTTGCGCTACTTCCGCTGCGCTCGGGAAGGATTCGACGGATTGCGGCTGCTCAAGATGGCGGAACAGATCCCCCTGGCGAAGGCGGAAGCGGCCATGAATTTCCTGGTGGAGAACGGCATGGATCTCAGGCTGGGAGACGATCCGGTCGAGTTCCTCACCCGAGACATGGTCCTTTTCCAGATGCAGGTCTATCTTGCACTGCTCGACCTCCAAGGCCGCTACGGGCTGGACTTCCTGGGTGTCCAGGACCAATTGGATTGGATCGAACACTACCCGGCCACAGACCTCGCGTTGGGTCTTCTGAACAATCGGATAAGACCGGCCGGCAACGGCGAAACCGTTGTGGCAGCCACCGAGGCGGACGATGGCGCCGCCGTTACCATGCAGGTCCTAAAACTGTTGAGCGGAGGAGAACCGGTCGGATTCAACGACCTGCGTTATTGGGACACCAAAAGCAATCTCTACTGGTTCGTCAATTCCGGCGCCCTGGCTCCCTATTTCGCCTACGGCAGCCATGAATCGCTGAAGGGCGCCTGGTCGGAAAGGCAGACTTACTTGTATTTCAAGCAAGGGGGGGGGACGTGCTCGGTGGTAGTCCGGATTCCGGGCGTGGTCACCTGGGCGCGGTTCTCTTACCGTGACCATCAGCTCTATCTGTGTGCCGGCCGAGGGATCACCGACGTTCCCACAGAAGAACAATGGCGGGAACGGGCCCGTGCCTGCAGCCCGGACTGGCCGCACTGGTACCTAAAGCTGTGCGGCCGAATCGAATGGAAGATCAACTCCAATCATCCCATCACAGTTCTTGGAGACCATCTCTCAGAACTCAAAGCCCTGGCGGAGGAGATCGACGTTCCCTTTGAATGCTATGACACAACAACGCCCGAACTACTGTAGGATGCGTTTCGGTGCCTGAATCGCACATCGAATTGGAATTGGATTTGCAGGGATGTGAAGCAGGGCTGGGGGAGCCCCCTCCTTTTGGTCCGGTCTCCCGTTAGCTGCTGAGCAGCCCTTCGGAGTAGTAGATAATTTACTACTCGGAGTGGTAATAATATAATCCCCCAATCGGAGTTTGTCAACTACGACTCGATCTTTTAGCCTCCATCGGCTTGGAAACGGGACTTTGAGAGTTGAACCGCTAATCCTCCAGCGCAAAATCCAACGCCGCCTGGGCGTGCAATTCAAGGGTGTTCAGCAGCCGAAGCGGTGTATCTTCCTGATTGAGCATGAGCGACAGTTCGGTGCAACCCACGATAACTCCTTCCACTTCGTACTCACCGATGATCTCCATGATCCGTTTTCGTGTCGTTTCTTTGAATATCCCCAGAACGAGTTCCTCAAACACAAAACCGTTGATTTCTCCCTGCTCGGCCTCGCTGGGGGTGATGACGGTGATTCCGTATTTATCGAACACCACCGGATAGAAAGAAGACTGCATGGTGGATGCGATCCCCGTCAGGAGGAGCTTTTTCAGGCCCAAAGCCTTGGCTTTCCGGGCCGTGATGTCCACGATGCTGATCATGGGGACCGAGATCCGTTTCTGCACGATATCGAACACGGCATGCGGGGAATTCGCGGCGATGACGATGAAATCGGCTCCGGCATTCTCCAGCGCCTTGGCCCCTGAGGCGAGGTAGCGCACATAGCCATCGATGTCTCCGCGGTCCTCGTATCCCATCAACCGGCCCAAATCCAGGCTGAAGATCACGACTTCCGGATAGTTATAATCACGCTTCCGCGCATGGTATTTCTTCAAGATGTATTCGTAATATCTGATCGTGGACGTGTGGCTGATACCGCCGAGGATTCCAATTTTTTTAGCCAACCTTCTGCCCCTTGATTAAAAGATTCCACAGCCTTCGCATTCGCATGACTTCACATATTTTTACATCACGTCATGTCTCTATGCAAGTCTATTTTGCTCTTTGCCGTAGGCCGATGCCTTCTCCCCAGCCCAAGACAGTAGCACAAAAATTCCACGCTTGTTGACCTTCGCCGCTCACGATAAAGGGAACCGGGAGACCGGACAATCCCCCTTTTGGATGATTCCCGGGGTGATTTTACAGCAGACGGTTCTGAAGGATCCGACGGGCATACTCGGTGCTGCCGTCGGAATGCTCGTACTCCGATCCGCAGTCATTGACCTGCAGGTTGAACAGATCATCCAACGCCTCGACCAGATGGCCGATATCCTCACGCGTCACCCACATCTTCAGGCTCATCTGAACGATGATGTCGAGAACAGCCGCCGAGGTGTTGCAGCGTACCAGATCGATTTTGTAGAGATCCTTAGCCTCTTCGCCGGGGCATAGGCTTTTTAATAAAATCAATTGACTATCGTCTTTATCGAGTCGCCAATTTCCCCACATCTTTCACCCCACGCTCCAAATTTAAAAAGATTCGACCCGGCGAAGCGTGTATTCTCAGAGGTGTTGCGCAATCGAGAGCCCCGCCGCATTCCCATATGCGTCCTCTATGATAAGAACCCGTTGCCCATTTGTCCAGCGATTTATCCCCTGCAAGGGCATTTCCAAAGAAATGGAACAGAAAGTCCGGCAAGCATATTTTTCGATCCCATCAATATTTTAAGCATTCAAGCATTATTGCGCGAAGAAGCCGCCTTTACCGGATTGACCGTGCTGCAGGGGACCTCGGCCGTGCACTTCCCGCAGATCTCGGTGCGGCCCAGCCTTCTACAACCTCTCGCTTCAGGATCGATCTCTTTCCCATTTTTTATAAATAGCAAAGACTTTGTTCGACGGCAAGGGAGGTGATGGTGGCTTTCCCTTATCAACCGGCGATTCCGCAGCTCTATTCTCAAATCAGCAGTCGGCCTATGAGAAAGGTGGAATTCTTGATAAAATAGCATGTCTAATCCATGAAGACGTAAGATATGCAGCCCCCCAAGCACCGGATTCTAAAAAGAACGCTTCGGCTCGCAGGTCTCATCCTGCTGTTACTGATAGTCGCGGGCCTCTTCCTTATGTCCACCGCTCCCTTCGAATCCTACCTGCTCAAACAGATCAGCCGCACACTCAGCCGGCGCACGGGTCTAAGCCTCTCCGCCGAAAAACTCAGCTTCGATCCACTGCGTCTGGCCCTGTCTTTTCAAAATCTTCAGGTTCGTCCGCTGTCTCCGGGCCGCCCTCCCCTGGACCTCTCGGCCGAAAGAATGGACATCGATCTGCCGCTGTCAATCCTGATGACCCGGAAACTTCATATCCAGAAGCTGCTCATCATCCGACCGGCCCTCGAGTGGCGGCTGGATCGTCCGGGCCAGGCCGAGGAGGAATCGTCCTCCGCTCTTACTGTATCCCCGGAAACTGCAACCCCTGATGCAGTGGCGCTGGATTTCCGCATCGATGACCTGCGCCTGGAGCAGGGCGCCGTCACCTTGGCCGACGGAAGACAGGATCTCCAAGCATCGTTTACCGACCTCGCCGCCCGCCTGAATTATGCGCCTCAGGATCGCATGCACATCGGTGCACTGTCCGCCCGGGAGGGCACCCTGAAATGGGGACAAGAACGATGGGAGATCCGACAGTCGGTGATCGAATTGGAGGTGGATAGGAATTCGGTGAACGTGCGCCGGTTCCAACTTGATTCGGATCTCATCCAGGTGGAAGCTTCCGGACGGATTGACGATCTTCCCCGAAATCCCCGGTTCCAGTTCCGAGCCCGATCGTCACCGGATGTGGCGGGACTCTCCGCTATCCTGCCGATACCGCTCAGCACCAGCGGCGCCGCGGAAATATTTACCACCATCGCGGGGGACGCCGGTAATCTGACCTTCGAGGGAGAAATCGAAGGCCGCGACCTCGCCGTATCCGATTTTTCTGTTCCGGTCTTAAAGGCGGCTTTTGTTGGTAGTCCGAGCGAGCTTCAGATAACGGAACTCAAGGTGGAAACCATGAAGGGGAGCCTGGAGGGACGCGGAAAAATCTCGCTCCTCAAAGAGCAGGATTCGCAGCTATGGTTGTCTTGGTCTGGGATCCAGCTCCAGCCCCTGGCGGAAACTTTCCTGCCCGAAACGGTGCTTCCATCGAGCCGGCTGGAGGGAGAACTAAACGTCAGAGGCAAGGCGCAGGACCCGGCCTCCCTCACCGGGAAAGCCCGGCTTCGGCTCATCCCCCTGGCTTCAACCCCCGCCTCTCCCGCCGTTCCTCTCCAGGGGGATATTAAACTCCAGCTTGAAAACGAGACGCTCCGCATCCTGCCGAGCGAAATCTCGCTTCCCGGCGCCCGGCTCGGCATGAACGGTTCTCTCGACCTGCAAAAAAACATCCAGGGCGATCTCTATCTGGAAAGCCCCGACTTGGAGTCGCTCACCCAGGCATTGTCTCCTTATATAGCCATCCTCGCCCCCCACGATCCCACCGGGCTCGCCGCGTCCCGATGGACCGGGCGATTATCGATTTCCGCCTCCGTCGATGGGCCGTGGCCTGGATCCCGGATGACCTTGAATTTGAAGGGATCCGATATCGAAACCGACCGGTTCACCATCGGTATCCTGGAACTCGAAGCCTCCCGTAACCGGGATGGAATCCGGCTCGACCGTTTGCTTTTGGAGTCCGATATTACGGATATTGCCGGTCGCGGTTTTTTGCCTGCCCGGCGGGGTGGCGGAACGGGAATCCCGGAGCAGCCGTTGGCGCTCACTATTTCCAGGCTGGACCTTGGGAAGCTCGCGGAATTTTCCCCCCGGCCGCTTGAAGCGGAAGGCGAAATTGCGGGTCAGGTGCTGGTCCTGGGTGCGGCATCGGATCCCTCGTTCGAATTTCAGGTCTCCTTCCCCTCCGCCGGGATCATGGGAATTTCCCTGCAATCGGGTGAGTTCCAAGGTGACGGAGACGGCCGGCACTGGAATATAAAACGGCTGGCTCTCAGGGTGGGAGATGCCCGGCTGGATGGCTCGTTCAGCCTCGACACCGCTTCCGGCGCCTACGAGGCAAAATTGGCGGCAAGCGGGATAGACCCGGCTGATTTTAGTCATCTCCTTCCTTCCACTCCCCTCCTCTCCGGGGACCTCAGCTTTTCCGCCAGCGGTCAAGGTCGCCTCGATCGACCCGCCTTTGATATCAATTTGGCCTGGGAGCAGGCGCGTTGGGAGGGCCTGTCGCTATCACGGGTGGATTTGGCGGCCCAATCCGACGGGGAAAGGCTCCAGGCCAAGCTTACACTCCCTGAGGGACGAACCGAATTGACCGTCGAGGGAAAGGTGGCGGATCCCAAGACCTTGAGCGGCCGTTTCAAAACCTCGGATTCGGATCCATTCTCGCTGTGGATCGACCCGGCTCAAACCAGAGATCTGGCGGCCGAAGTCAGTCTTTCGGCCGACTTCTTACTTGACCTCGACGATTGGCGCAAATCAAGGATGCGGGTGCAAGGCGATCGCCTGGGTCTGACCTATAAGACCCTGAGCCTCCTGAATGACCGGCCATTCACAATCGGGCTTGATGGGGGGGAGTTGACGGTCCGGGATCTGATCTTCTCCGGCAGGGACATGAAAATCGCCCTGGACGGAAGCCTTCCCTTTACAGGTTACGGGGAACCGGGCATGAACGCGGAAGCACACCTCGATCCGGCTATGCTGGAGCCTTTTCTTCCGGGAAGCAGCCTTCCGGGAACCCTGGACGTCCGGGGTGATATCTCGGGCAGCCTGGAAGCCCCTATGATGACTGGGTTAATCAGATTGCAGGCGGAGGAATGGTCCCTGCCGACTCTCCCGCTCGCCATTCAGGATCTGAATCTAGCTGCTGAGCTGAGCGGCAACACGCTGGTCCTAAGCGACCTGACTTTCGGCTTGGGGCGAGGAAGCCTCCATGCCCAGGGAGAATTATCCTTGACGGATTTCTTTCCCCTTACACGGCAGCAGACGATAGCTTCCCCTACTGTGCCCAATCGCCTCATCCTGACCATAAAAGATCTGCATCCGGCGGATTTTCTCACTTCCTTACCCGAGAACCTCAGGGAAGAGCTGGACGGCGATCTGGACGGGGTATTACAATTCAGTGGGGATTTCAGCTCGCCGGCCGGCCTTGAAATGGAAGGAGAATTTTCGCGCCTGATCCTGGGTTTCCCGCCGCTCCAGCTTCAAAACCAGGGGCCTTTACGGATCGGACTGCATGACGGTGTGCTCCAGGTTCCTGAATTCAACATTCAGGGTAAGACTTCTTCCTTTCAAGGGGAAGGCCGGATCAATCTGGCGAGCCTATCCGATATGGACTTTCGTCTTGACGCTTTGATGGATGCGGCCGAGCTGACCCCCTTTCTGGAAGATATGGTGGTCAAAGGATTGATCAGGATGAGCATAACTGCTCAGGGCGAGCTGGATCAACCCCGGCTCGAAGGACAGGTGCTCCTGGAACAGGGCCTGGTGCAGCTTCCGGAGTACAACCTGCTGGCCGCTAACCTGAAAGGCGAGGTGCAACTCTCATCCAAAAGTCTGCGGCTGGAGTCGCTGGACGGCGATCTCAACGGCGGGCCGGTAAAAGCGGAGGGAGCCCTGGAATTTTCCGGTCCGGAGGGGCGTTCCGGCCGATTCCGAATGGATGCCGAGAGAGTGCAGATCACATTTCCGGAAGGGCTGCTGGCCGAAGCAAAAAGTAACCTGGCCCTCTCAACCAAAGCGGATCAATGGGTTCTCTCAGGCGACATCCAGGTGGCCCGGGCCTATTACTCGCAGGACATCTATCCGGGCCGGGAACTATGGAGCGCCTTTCGTTATCGAAGGCCGCGCAGCTTGAGCGATATCCCCCCTCCGCTGCGGTCACTCAATCTGGATTTGAATCTGGCGCTGCTCGATCCGCTGCTGATCGAAAACAACCTGGCCGAAATAGAACTGGACGGCAACGTGCAGATCAGGGGCACGCCTGGCGCCCCTTTGCTGTCCGGCTACCTGGCCAGCTCCCGCATCGGAGAGGCGGAGGTGGGCGGCCGCACCTATCAGGTGGAAAGACTCAATCTGGAATTTCCCAATAAAGACATCCAGGAGTCCATTCTGGATCTAGCCGCCCACACGAATTTTTCCTATGAGAATCAAGATCTGGAAATCACGTTGAGCCTGTCGGGTCCTTTGAATCGGATGAATTATTCCCTCACTTCCAACGCCCTGCCCGCCATGTCCCAGACCGAGCTGGCCTCCCTGCTCATCACGGGATACGGAACGCAGCGCTTGAGGAGCGAAGCGGCCAACGTCATCGGCAACCAGATGGTGCTCTACTTCACCAGCCCTCTGGCCTCTCCCCTGACCAACCGGATCAAAGAATTCCTCAAGGCCGAATCGGTCAGCCTGGAGCCCATCAATGTCGCGAGCCAGGCGGACCCCGGAGCCCGCTTTACGTTCCGAAAGAGCCTGGTCAGGAACACGGATCTGGTATACTCGATCGATATCGGAAATACCCAGCAGCAGACCTGGATACTGGACTACAGACTCAGCCGCAACTTCAATGTGCAGAGCTTCCAGCGGGATGACGGGACCTACGGCGCCAGTCTGAGCCACCGGTTTTTTCCGCGCAACCTCCTGTTTTGGCAAAAAAAGTCCCCCCAGCCGGAAAGACAGCGGTCGCAAATCCGGGAGATCCGGTTTATGGGAGAAAAAATCTTCGAAACCAAAACTCTCGCCTCTAAAGCCTCCCGTTTGAAGCCCGGAAAGCCGTTTGATTATCGACGATTGCGGGAGGCTGTCGAGCGGCTCGAGGCGTTTTATAAGAGTAGCGGCTACGTCGACGTGGTGGTAGAGCCGGAAGTCAACATCGACAGAGAACAGGCCGACATCGTCTTTGACATCGAAGCCGGCGAGCCGGCAGGGATCGTGTTCACCGGTTCTTCCCTCTCCGGCCGGTCTAAGAATGAGCTCATCCGGTCCTGGAACGGCCGTATTCCCGAGGTCATACGCACCCAAACCGCCGCCGACCAACTGCTGAAACGTCTGCAGCATCAGGGATATTTCGAGGCCCAGGTGCAGGCCGGACGCGAACAACGGTCGGAAGGCCTGCAATATGTGATTGCCGTCAAAAAAGGCCGGCGATACCGTCCCCGGCGCTTGATTCTAGCCGACGAATCGGTGGTGAAGGCCGAGATGATAAGAAAGAATCTCTCCGCCATCCCTCGCCGGACCGGCCACCCCTACTGGACTCTGCTTACGGACTTTCGGCGGGCCCGGCGCAGGATCCTGGACCTCTATGAGGAACAGGGCTATTTGTATGCACGCATCAGGCGGCCGGTCTTCAATGCCGATCCGATGGAAAGTAAGGTCGACATCCTGCTTGAGATCCAATCCGGGCCGCAGACCAGGGTGCGGTCCGTCAGGCTGGGCGAAGGTCTTTCTTTTGCGGAAACCGAGCTGAGACAAAAGCTCCAGCTCACCCCCGGTTCGGAATTCCGGCCGTCCATATTGGCAGAGGATAACAACCGCCTCTTGAACTACTATCGGGAAAGAGGCTTTCAGGATGTAAACATCAATGTCGATGTGAATCCCTATTCAGACAACGAGGTCGAGTTGGTCTATTCCATCGAAGAGGGGATACGACATATCATCAGGTCCGTCGAAATCTCGGGAAACCATAAGACATCCGACACCTTCATTCGGCGGGAGCTGGAGATATCCGAGGGCGATCCGGTGAACATGGAAAAGCTGGTCATGAGCCAAAAAAAGCTCTATGATTTGGATATATTCCGGACCGTCAACATCCAGCGCGATAGCGACATAGGGGCGGACGGACGTGAGGTCATCAAAGTTGAGGTACGTGAGACGCCGAGCCTGGCCGTCAGATACGGATTCCGCTACAACTCAGAGGAAAAGCTGGAAGGATTCGGTCAACTGGACTTGGTCAACCTGTTCGGAAAAGGGCGAAACGCGCTGATTTTCTACCGCAAGAACAAATTGTATAAGGATTTCCGCTTTTCCCTAAAAGACCCCTATCTTTTCGGAAAAAGATTCAATACGCTCCACTCATTCTATTATCAAGAGATGGTGGAGTCCGTCTTTCGGTCCGACGAACTCGGATACTCCGTGCAACAGGAACATAAACTGCCCTGGGATTTCTCGCTGTCCTACCTTTATCGTTACAGCCGGATCCACACCTACGAGCTGGAGCCCAGCGGTCCGTTTCCATTTGACTTTATCTACAACCTTTCTGAGCTGCAGACCTATGTGGTGCGGGATACGCGCAGCGACCGGCTCAATGCCGGCAGAGGATCCTTTCTATCCTTGAGTCTAACTCTGTCACCCGAATTCCTACGTTCCGAGCAACCCTACATCAGCTTCTTCGGCCAGCTCTCTTTCTTCAGGCCACTTTCGCATGGATTCTTATGGGCGTCCAACTACCGGGTGGGTTTAGCGGATGCGTATGATGAGATCCTGATTCCCGCCCGACGATTTTTCGCCGGAGGCGCCAACTCCATCCGCGGTTTTGAACGTGACACGGTCGGCCCCATAGATCCCTGGATGCAGGCCCCGATCGGTGGAGAGGCCCTGTTCGTCATGAACCAGGAGTTGCGGTTTCCCGTCTACAAGTGGCTGAGCGGAGTGGCATTCTATGACATGGGCAACACTTTCGATAATCTTGGGGATTTCAATCCGCTGGAGGCCAGGCACGGGATAGGATTGGGGCTGCGGCTGAACACACCCGCAGCGCTCATCCGCTTGGATTATGGATTCAATCTTTTTCCGCAGTTGAACGAACCCCGCCGGGTGTTGTATTTCAGCATCGGACAGGCATTCTGAAGATCCCCGACGCCGGAACCGAACACCGATACATATAGAGGTTCTCAGCCAAGTGCGAAGTGTGATAGAATGGCACAGATCAATAGAACCGGGAGAAACCCAAGATGATCCTGGGCGAGCATTCTGTTCCTCTCACGGTGGAACACGGTGATCTCATCCTGTCAATCACCAAAGAAAGGGGTATGCTGGTCTACAGCCGTACGCTCGGCGCGGATACGGCCTCCAAGCTCATCGCCGGAGAGCCGCGGACCATTCTAATCCATCCGGTCGAGCCCGTGAACCTGCCCAAACCCTTGACGTCAAATTATTTATTGGATTTCGAACGCCCGCTGGTGGTGGCTCCCGGTGTTTCGCGGGTGGTGTTTATGAAATTCCCGATCGAGCTGGCGGTCTTTTATTCCGAGAGCAAAATCCCCCACAAGATCGATGTCTTTTCCTTTGAAAAGCCTCGGTTTTCGCTTTACGGAGAGCTGCGGACCGGACTGCTGTGCAGGTATTGGAAAAGCGAAGTGATCACGATCTTGCCCAAGATAGAATCTCTAAAGCAGGGGATCATGGAGCTTGCGATATCGAACTCGAGCTCCGAATTTGCAGAGGTGACCAAGGCTGTATTCAGCGCGTTCGGGATGAAGCTGTATTTCAGTGAACGGATGGTGGCCGTGCGCGCAAAGATGGATATAGTCAGCACGACGGCGGCAACGACTGATTTCATAGACTCGCCGCTTCGCTCTGAGTTGAAAAAGGCGACCGAGCTTTATACGGGCAAGAAGTTCCCGCTGGCGACCTCCAGATTCGAGATGCGGGAGGGTCTGTGATGCTGGATAAGGTCATCTGGGGAACGGTCACGGTATTTCACCTGTTCGCGGCCGCGGGAATTCTGCTGCTGGCCGTACTGGTCGCCAAGGTCCTGACCCTCTATCTGAAACGGTTCTTCAAAGAAAAACTGAGTCGCGACCACCTGCAGATGGTTTCCAAACTGGTCTCATTCACGGTTTATGTCATCGGCTTCATGACCGCCTTCGCTTTCCTGGGACTCAATCTGACCGGCCTGATCTTCGCCGGAAGTATCGCCGGCGTCATCCTGGGATTCGCCAGCCAGAGCATCATCGGAAACTTCTTCTCCGGACTCTTTCTCATCATCGAACGACCGATGAAGATCGGGGATAATGTCAACATCGAGACCATCAACGGCTTCGTGGAGGATATCCGGATCCTCTCCACTACACTGCGGACCTATGACGGTCTTTTAGTGCGGATACCCAACCAGACCGTGTTCACCAATCGGCTGACGAATTATGTGGGCAACATCGTGCGGCGATTCGAATATGTGGTGGGGATCCGTTACCGCGACGACGCCGACCTGGCCATCAGGATTATTAGAGAGATTATTCAACAGCAGCCTTTTGCGCTGGTCAAACCCAGACCCCAGGTTTTTGTAGATAATTTGGGGGACAATGCCGTGAACATCTTCGTCCGGGTCTGGGCTCCGGTTTCGGAGTGGTACGACCTCAAAATGATTTTGTTGTGGAAGATCAAGAAAATCCTTGAGGAAAACGGGATCGAGATCGCCTTTCCTCAACGTACGCTGTGGTTCGCCGACTCTGTTGTAGTAGAGAAGGAATCCAAGCGTACTTAAGACGGCTTACTTTCTAACAAACCTCAACAACTGCCTCACCTGGGGGGCTTCCGGGGCATCCGGGGCAAGCGACAGGAACTTCTCCAGATGAATGATGGCCATGTCCTTACGGTCGATCTGATTGTAGGCGAGGCCGATCTGATAATGTGCGTAGGCATGCTCGGGCTGAATGGCCAGGCATTGCTGTAAAGCTTCTATGGCCGGATTCACCTGTTTCAGATACCCCAAAGACATGCCGCGTAGGTAGTGAGCCTCCGCATTTCCCGAGTCCATGACCAGCGAGCGATCCACATGGTTCAGGGCGGCGTTATAATCCCCTTGCTTAAACGCAAGCAGGCCTTTGCCGAGGTAGGCGGGAGCAAATTGGTCGTCAATCTCGAGGCACTTGTCGAAATCAGCTGCCGCCAGCTCGAAGCGGGTGAGCTCAACCTGAGAGCGGCCTCGGTAATAGTAGGCCTCTTTGTGTCTGCTGTCATTGGCTATGACCCGGTCAAAAGCATCTTTGGCCTCGGCATATCGGGCTTGATTATAGAGGTCCATGCCCTGCTGATACAGTTCCTGATAAGTAACCGTATTCCGCATGGGCGGCGGCTGGTTCCGTGGTCGGGCCAGATAACCGGAACTGCAGCCGGCCCCGAGCATGGTTCCCATGCAAAATCCATAGAAGAGCGCGATCTTAAGCCTTATCAATATTTTCATATCTTTATCCTCTCCATAGAGTGTTAAACCCGAGTCCATTATATCATAGAGCCCCGCCGATTATTCACCCTCGCAGACTCAGATCTTGATGAGCCAGCGGCCCGCGAGAACGCTGGCCAGAGACACGGATCCACCGAGAACAGATCCCCAAAACAGGTCAACTACGGTCACGACGATGGGCCAGTCCTTCAGCGTGGCCAGGTTGGTCAGATCATAGGTGGCGTAGCAGATAAGCCCCAAGAGGGCTCCCATAGCCAAGGCGTCCAGGGGAGAATTCTGGATTGCCGCGGGCCGAATGACAAAAACAACCAGCCCGAAGATGAAGAGCAGATAGAACAGTATAGCCGCAGGCCAGTTCACCCGTGAACTGAGTATTCCCCCCAAATGTTTCCGGTAAAAGCCTTTGGCGACCACACCGAGCCAGATCATATCGATCAGAAAAAAAAGGACCAAAGCGATCAAATAAAGCAGAAAAGTGTTTTTTGGGGACATATTCCCTCCTTGATGAGCCTGTTAAGCCTGAATTACATGAACTAGCTTAATCCAAAAGAGCACGCAAATAAAGCCATGAGGGTGATATCTAATACTGGATAATCCCCCTGATAAATTAGATTTGCTTAGAATGAACATCAGCTTGGACCATAAGGGGAATGGGATTTTCTTCTTTGTAAATTTTGAGCTCTTGGATGTCTGCCGGCAGCGAAAACCCTTTCCCCATCAAATTCTCTTTCGTCCAATTGATGATGTTTGTCTTCAATTCCAAGGCCGAACCGTGGTATTCAAACAAATTAACCCAATAAAAGGCTCTCAAGTTTACAGTGCTTTTAGCAAGTTCTTCGATGGCCACAAACGGGGCAGGATCTTTCAAAATCCCATCCAAATTATCCATACCCTTAAGAATAAGAGCTCTCGCAAGGTTGGCATTATCGCCCTGGTCAATCCCCACAATAAAATCAAATCTCAATAGTCCATCCCTTGTGTAGTTGTGAAGAGGATTTTTCAGGATCATGGCATTGGGAATGTACATATCTTTCCCATCAAAAGAGCGGATGTGTGTGTTCCTCAAATCCAGAGTTTTAACAACACCCTTAATGGAGTCGGATTCGACCGTATCACCCACATTAAAAGGCCGGCTGAAAGCTAAAAGAACTCCGGCAAGAAGATTTTCTCCAATATCACGGAAAGCAAATCCGAGGATAACCCCAGTTATCCCGGCGCTGGTGAGAAGACCCCGGGCAATCCCACCGAGTTCAACCAGATGCATGGCGATGGCCAGCCCTAAAACGATAATAGCCCATTGAAAAACCTTGGCAATAAATCTTGCTAAGAGTGGATCATCCAGCCTCTTGCGGTTTTTTTTCTCCACTATTTTTTTCACCCTTCGGGCAATGGTGACAGCGACAATCATAACTCCCACCGCCAAAACTATTTTCGGAAGAAGAAACCACAATTCTTCCCAGTATTTTTCCAGAACAAGCATCAATCTGTCTTTCATAGATTCCTCCCTTCAAAATAAATGAGCCCTGCATTTTCCTGGCTCTATATAATCATGATAAAAGTTCTAGATGGAAGGAGGGATAGCGGCCATATCACAGGATATTTTTTCGTGATTTATTCAATTCCAATTCCATAGCGATTTCAGCACCGAGCAGATAGACCAAGATACTGTAATACAGCCAAAGCATCAGCAGAACCAGAGATCCTATGGAGCCGTAGATGATTGAGTAAAGTTCGACGCGAACAACGTAAACCCCGAATATGTGTTTTAAAATTTCCCAAAGTATCGTTGCGTTTAGACCTCCGGCGATGACACTCCTGAAAGAAAGCATTCTCCGGGATAGGTACTTGTAGGAGAGGGCTAAAAAGAATGTTTCAACGATCACATGACCGAGTAATAGAATAACATAGGAATTGACCAGGGGAATTCGCTCGAGTTTCGATGCAATAATAAGGAATGTGCTCCCGGCTAATAATGAAATCAGAAGGACAGAAGACGTCACCAGGAAATAGGCAAAGGACTTCAGAGTGGCCCTCCATCCCAAATATCTTTTTTCCACATTGAATATTTTATTTATAGCCTGTGCCAGATGGCTGAACACGTTAAAAGCGAAGTAAACCAGGAAAAGAAAGCTGATCAGAGAGAGGATCTGGCCACTCGCGAGTATGTTTTCCAGGTTTGCGATTACTGTATCGATAACAGAGGGCGGAAAAAGACGAAGATAGACTCTGATTTTTTCTGTTCCAGCTTCCTTCAGAAATAGAGACGAAGCATACAACAGCATGATGAGAAAAGGGAAAATGGAGAGAAACGCATAGAATGCAACCGCAGCGGCAAGGGTAAATATGTCCTTTTCCCGGAATTTAACAAACATGGCTTGTACACTTCCGATAAATTCCTTTTTCATTGAGATCGTGTCTTAGTCTATTTATTATTCTAGGGTCGCCTGATAAACTTAAAAATCTGCAATAACTTATTGATAATGCAATAAATATATGATAGGTTGACGAGGAAACTCAAGTCCCAAATGCAAGGTTTTGACTGCAACCCCCTCA
>Ga0180437_10001739_pt1 | contig 36640 bp, 52 predicted proteins | sample SS_ome_4_FD_132410 | JGI IMG/M metagenome (GOLD analysis project Ga0180437, IMG submission 132410) | Hypersaline lake sediment archaeal communities from the Salton Sea, California, USA - SS_3_D_1 metaG | ecosystem: Environmental > Aquatic > Non-marine Saline and Alkaline > Hypersaline >...
AAAGGGAAGGAGGGGGGGGGGGGGGTGAGAGTAGGTGGGGGCAGGGGGGTGGTGGATACGAGAGTGGTGATGGAAAGTCTAACCACGATTGTTTAAATGTGAAGGGCGTGGAAACGTCGGAAATGATCGGCGGGGAGTGGAGTGGTGGTGGACGGGGAACGGGTGGGGGTAGACGGGATGGGCGGAAATTGTGGAAAGGTGTGCTTTTCCACAGGGATGTATTATGATGGACGTAGTCCAGCATTGTGATTGTAGAGGTTATATGTATTGAGTGTTGCTGGAATATATATGGTGTGGCATTGGAAGGGGAATGGAAGGGGAGCAGGAGAAGGGCTAATGAGGGAGACTCGCCTGATGTTCTGCATGGAGCGTGGAAGTGGTGCTGCAGTATCAACTGTATTGCCTGGACGAGTTGTAGATCGCAGGTGTCCAATCTGCATGAGCGAACATCGAGCCGCAATTGATCAGTTGTTGGGAACCGGTGACGACGACGATGTGGTCGAGTACTGCAAACTCAACCGGATCGAAGCCAGTCTGCGTGATGCCCAGATGCACAGATTGCGTCATTGGACAGCCATTGTGACAGAACCAGCCAGTATCGAGGAAGCGAAGGCTGTCAATCCAGAGATAGTGTCTTGGGACGAGGCTCAGGCCAGACTGATGCGCATGAACCACGAGATGAGTTCGGCAGGAACAGATAAGATTAGCGAGATCCAAGCTATCATTGCAGACCTGAACGAGCAAATCGAACTGGTGCGGGACCGAATCACGGACCCAGAGTCTGGTTTGATGGCGTTTCGAGTATTGAAGGAGCTTCAGGACTGCAAGATGCGTGCAATCAAGCTGTTGGGACAGTTGGACGGAGAAGTACAGGAAGCCAGTACCCAGAATGTCAACATCCTGATAGCAGCCATCGTGCCACAGGTGAGTCAGTTCTTGACATCCATGAGCCTGGACGAGCGACACGAGATGCTGGCTACCATCGACGCCAAACGCAGGGGTGCACGCATGGATGCACGTGTGGACTACTACGGAGACGACGGAGACGACGAGGAGTAGAAGAATGGACTGGGACGAGTACGAACCACCATTGTTCAATGAAAGGGACAAAGAACTGGTAGACACGATGACCAAGGACCAGAAATGGGAATGGGTACCAGCTGTGACAGAACACAAGATTAAGGGGATGTGTGTGTCACTAATGTCGACTATCGAAAAAGACGAGTACAACACCCGCCACAGTATGATATTGGACGACAAAATTCGTGACACATTACACAGCGCGATGGAGCTGCTACAGGAAGAGGGGAAGTGGGTGTGTTACAATGTGTTGGTCTGGGAACCACTCAATCCGAAGCATCCACGCATAGAGGTGGAAATGAAGGAAGTTGACGAGGCCACATCACAAACATGTTGTGTGATATGTGTGGAGCCTGTGCTCGACATTGATGTCTATGGGTGGTTGGGAAACGACAAGGACAGGGTGCGAAAAGTGAAAAGGAGAATGGAAGAGGTTTACACAATTTGGGATGGAGGGGAACCCCAGAATTGACCAAGAATCGTGTGTGGAAGTGTCCATGTGGGGGTAACGCTGTGTGGCACTATGCATGGGCAATGTACAGGTGTGAGGAGTGCAAGGCTGTGTTCGACAGGGCAACTGTGAGCGAAGTAGACCAAACCATTGCCGAGGGATATCACGATAGGATTTGCCTCCATTGTGGGGTTCGACTCGATTTGAATCCACAGTACAAATTGCGGCCATGGGAGCACCACATTCTGTATTGTCATTGGTGTAACCGAGCATTTGTGTCGTCGTTTTTGGAGGTACTGGCTCACAAGGCTGGGCAGCGTCCAAACCATGCGTGGATCTCCCGTTCGCAATATCTGGAGGGATGCAAATGAGTGTACAGCCAAAACAAGAGGAAGAGAAGTGGTGGGATCCGTTGTGTGTGTGCGGACACCCAAAAAGTGAACACATGAAGGTCCACTACGATCCACCAAAACGGGGAGTGACAGGCTGGGGTCGGTGTCTGGTGAAAGGGTGCGGGTGTGGTGTGTTTAGATTGCAAGAGGATGGTGTTGGATCGTGATTCTGCCACCAACACCAAAGGCTGGGGATTTTGTGTGTACTCCACCTATCCCCGACGGACCTCTCTGTGATCGTTGTGGGCACCCATTACACAAGCATATGTATCGAACGACAATGCGTCACGGTGAACTGTATCCTGTGAGGCAACGAGAGGGTTGTCTGACTCCAAGCGATGTCGAAGTGCATTGCACAGTCTCTGGCTGCGACTGCAAGGGTCCCAGGAAGTGAGTGGTGATGGTTGACGTACGCTGGTGGCACAAGTGCTTGCCCGACTATCCTCCCCTGTCGCCTGTTCGTGGACAAGACACAGGGATTGTCAAACGCACATTCGGGGTGGAAATGTTCAAATCGCGAGCGACAGACGCTGCTCCGCTTCCAGAGGTGGATTTGAGCCTTGGATTGTGTAAACCGATCAAGATTCCGGTAAACACGCTGCGAGATGCGGAACGGGTGGTGGAGTTGTCGTACTGTACCATACCGAGGGGAGACAGATGCGAACCCGTGACCAGGTCTAGATTTGTGTGGGGACCCGACTTCACAAGAGAACAGTTGATGATGGAGATTGAAGCGGCACAGGAACACATTGTTGGACACCCAGCGATGCCACACACAATGGACCAACGAGTACTGGAGTTGCAGTCGTTCAAGACGATTAGACCTGTGATAACACGTAGAGGATATGTGGATGTGTACAAATTTGTGCAGTCGGGCAGAACCACGGTCAGGTCGAGCGAGAGGACCAGAGTGTCGACAATGCTCGATTGGCGCAATGCGCAGTCGATGCGAGATCCTGTGTTCTTTTATGACAGTTGGAGCTTCCGTGATTCTGTGTTGGTAGAGGAGCAGTTGAACGAATGTGTAGTAGAAGATGGATGGAATGGGAAGTGGCAATGACCAACAAGACGGATCTGTACGTGGTAAAGGTGTTGGTACACCTGACGGTGAAGGGCGTGCTGGAGCGCGATGTATTAATGAAGAAGGCGAGAGAAAGGGGATTTGTGTGGGTTGCAGCGTGCAAGGCGTTTGTGCCCCTGGATACCAAGAAGGTGAGTTGTAGGCGATGTGCCGAGGGGTGTGACCAGGCTGGTAGGCTGCAAGGTGTACCGTACGATTCGGCAGTAATGTTTCGTTGAAGGAGCGAACAGACGATGGTAAATCCCGTAACGGAAATTTTGGAGCGTGGAGGGTGTGTTGGAGCATCCAGTAAACGAATGGGGATATTGAGGGATGTCGGGACTGGTGACAGTCCGAGGGACAGGGACTACAAACAGATTGTAGACAGTCTGCAGGACCTGATTAGCAAATATGGACTTGGTCCAGTCGTTGATTATGGACAACTAATACTGTGGGATGGCACAAGCCCAATTCAGTTTGGTGTTGATCCAGCAATGGATCCTGGATTTAGTGCAGACGAAGATATCGACACGGATCTATTCTACAATGTGTGGGCAGTAGACACAGAGTCCGGACGCGAACACGGAGTATCCTACAAACTCGATCTGAACAGCGCAATAGCCAGGTTACGCGACCTGATCCAACAATTTGCTATGTGAGGGTCCACGATGCCAACACCGATGGTTGGAGCACCTGGGATCGATGGCTGTGTCACGCTGTTCGAGCACAATGGGGTTGTGCGGATCAACGAGGTAATCGTGTTTCACAGCATGAAGGTGAAACACATGGCCTTGTGGGATGTGGAAGATGTGGGGAAGAGAGCAGCGTGCACAATACTGCGTTCGGTGCTCACCGGTCCCAAGGGGATGTGTCATTGTTACACTACTGTGGTCAAGCACACAGAACAAGTCCAGAAAATGGTAACAGATTCGTTACAGACACCTGGTGATGTGATTTGAGCTACAACGATCCACGATTTGAATTTGGGCACAGGCTAAGCCAGATGATACGGCAGGCGGAAGAAGCGAGTTTTCGGTTGGAGGACACACACGGTCGATACTTCGAGTACTGGAGGGCAAGCGATGCAGCCAGGCGCGACTGGACAGGGTGGGTGGACCAGTACTTTGCGCCAATCCTGCGGTTGTTGGAGGACTGGGAGCGTCTGACAGGAAAGACAGATGTGTTCTTGGGGGACCGACGCGAAATGTTGCAGTTGGAGAGCTGGGAGAGTTTCAAAGAGATCTGGCGTATGTTCGACGAGTTGCAGGTCTCCACGGGGGCAGGGAGTGTGGTAGGGTTGGAAGATGTGACGACACGATTGTTGAAGGGTGTGGAATGATGGAACGATACGAATTGATGGGCAAACTGCTCAAGGGAGATGTGGAAGAGCAACAGGTACCAGATGGATTCAAACAGATGGTGCACGAGTTGCGAACCAAGGTTGGCGAGGCGTATGTGGCGTTTGCGACGCTGGAATCCTATCCCCTGGGAAATGGCCCAGAAATTGATTTGCTGGGCAGAGCATACACATTGATGGAAGAAGTGAACGACTTGGTCAAGATCGCGAACGACCAGATCCAAAGCGAGACTGTGATCCAGGAGGGCCCAAAGGCTACCAAAATGGAAGCCGACCTCGAGAGTATGTACGACGACATTGCGCCTCGTGCCAAGTGGTGGGGTATCGAAATGTCACCAGATTCGACTCAAATGAACCTGTGGAGTGACGACGAGGGGATGAGCATTCTCATCTTTCAGTCTGGTTCGCTGTTTGATGTTTGGGTAGACGACGAGACAATTGTCGATTCGGGTTCGTACGATCAAGCACTACAGGCTGTGTTAAACATCGTAAAAGGTTAAATTGACAAAGGTGAACGACACATAAATTTGGAGGAAACAGGAATGGTAAATCCGATTACAGAGATAATGGAACAGGGTGGAATGAAGACAGCGACATCCAGGAAACTGGAAATGTCGCCAGAAGACGACAAGTTGGTGACCGACCTGGGGAATTTACTCCAGTTGGTTGAACGAGCATTGGAATGGACACAGGACATGGTTGCGGCTCCTCCTGGTGCAATCGATAGTGGTACGATGCCTTTTATCGGTCCGTTGTTTGACGAAATATCCGGTTGGATTGACTCGATAGCAGAAACCGACATTCGAAACGAACTGAGAGCTAACAGACAGGGATTGTCTACTCAGAATTTTGATGCAGCTGCCAATGCATTGGTTCTGATACAAGAAACGCTGTATCACCACATATCGGGTATCGAGAGCACATACTACTGAGGCGATTTGATGCCTTTTGCGGGGTATCCAGACTTTGCAGCGTGCACACGGGCACACAGCGACGTGGATGATCCTGGTGCATACTGTGGAGAAATCTACAAGCGAGTGAAGGAAGGCAGGAAGAAAAAGGGCAGTAGTGACGAGCGCGAACTACTTGGCTCTCATTTGGGTCTGGTATACAATTTGTTGAGGTAGGGATGTTGATCAAGGAGTCCAAGCTCAGAAAACTGTGTCGAGAAATATCCAACGAGTGGGCGTACTACGACAAGGGCTACATTAAGTTATTGCCAGAGAAGGTGCAACAGTTGTTGGATTCGCTCGACATCGTGGTGGACGAGGAGTCGCACACCATCAATGTGTCGTTGCGGGTAGAAGGCGGACAGCGTCCCTTCACAGCGGAAGTGAATGTTAACTATTAGGATTGACGATTGGGATTGATGTGGTATGGTATACGATTGGAGCAGGTTTGTGGATCACTACCGAGTAGACAGACAGGCAGCCCTCGAGGCTGGGAGACAGTATGTCAATGGCGACCACAGCCTGATAGGCAGGATGGAACAGATAATCGACACAATGCTGACTGGGAATGCTACGCTGTACAGGGGACTGGTGGTAGACGAACCGGATAGTGTGGCATACGACATTGCCGAGGGTGCTCATCCTGGCTACTACTGGTCACTAACCGAGGCTGGAATGAATGTTGCTGTACTGGACATGATGGGAGGACGAATGCCCAATGTGGTGATCGAGGGGACAGCGAGCGCACTTGCTGTGGACTGGGCAGCCACCTTCGTGAAGAATGCCATCAATCCACAGGAGGCCGAAATCATGATTGCAGATGGTGCACGGGTCAGAGTGAGCTCGGTCAAGTGGGCAGACAGAGACGATTACGGCAATGTGAAATGGGTCGAGGAAGTGGCTGGGTTGCGCCAGTATGGACGCAGGCAGCGTCAACACACGATGGAAGAGTACACAGAGGGCAATCCTGTGTCGGAAATTCTGGAAATGGGTGGTGCCCATACTGCGAGGGATGGCTATGTGTGATGTGGACAGCGATGCATCGTACTGTGTGTGTGAGATGCCCAAGGGTGGAATCGATACCAACTGGGACACAGGACAGTATCCGGTAAAGCTGGAGCTCCAAACGATAGAACCAAACGAACGGATTGTAGAGCGACGGGCACGGATTCGTCAGGAACAACGGATGTTGTGGCCTCGGATTGGGCTCAAATCGCTCGCAAGACATCCGATATATAGAAAGCGAGTACCTGGACGACGTGTGGTCATATCCAGGAAGAAGAAGCGACACACACGTGCTGCAGGAACAGGACAACGGAGATGTTGTGTGTGAGCGGAATATTCTTTGGGGATCGGCAGGACTTCACAAGGGAGTACTGGGATGCGGTTGATGGGTTACCACCAAGAGAGGACAACGAGATCCAACCGGAATGGGAATGTGAGGAAGAAGAAGAATGAGTGACGAATTCGGATTGACAGAGCGTTTGTTGAAATTTGCACAGGATCCAAAAGGTGAATTGAGGGTTATTAGAGCAGGATTGGATGACATCTTGCGACAATTGTCGGTGTCTGGAGTACCATCGGATGCAATTGCTGCGTTGATGAGTGTGGCAACTCGTTTGGACACCATAATCAACACAATGGAGTGACCACCAGATGAGCGACGAGCTTGTGAGGAATACAATGACGCATGTGTTGCGGCAGGACTACCTGGGTTCGTATTACAACAAACTGTTGAAGATGACGAGTCCACAGCGTCGAACGCCGAAGTTGGAGATGGATTTGTCTACCTTTGTGAGCGATTTGGGTGTCATCGAATCGGACGATTTGCGCGAGATTCACCAGCGACACTTTGGGTGGATCAAGTCAGACGAGGAGGGTTTTGTGGGCAAACATCGCTCCAGGATACGCGAATCGGCACAGCGTGTCATTGACGAAATGCGTCGGAATCCGCAGTTTGCGGGTGTGTTCGCTTCCGACGACTACGACGACTTCTTTGACATTTCCTGAGCCCAGGTGATGGGATTTGAGCGCAGTCCAGGTAGTCACATACGACCACTTCATAGAGACAGGGACGCTGAACGAGGTAGAGATGGAGGACCTGTTGTATCGTGCACTCAAGCACGACCTGGAAGAACGTCCCATCAACGACGAGGAGATGCACAAGTACCGACGGGACCCGGTCAAGTTCGTGGAGTGGGAGCTGCACTTCTATACGCTGACCAAGAAGCAGAAGCGATTCCTGAGGAGCTTTGTGCGCTTCAAACACCCGTACTCGATCATCAAAGCTGCACGGGGGACGGGGAAGACGTTTCTACTGTCGATGCTGGTGGTGTGGCTAACTGTGTGCTTTCCTGGGTTCCAGGTGTGCATTGTGAGTGGGAGCTTCGAGCAATCGCTGATTCTGTACAACTACTGCCTGGAGTGGGTTTACAACAATGCACGCATTAGTGCAATGCTGTACAAGGAGCCCACACGTATCTTCACGATATTTCTGAATGGGAGCTGGTTCAAGTGTCTGACTGCGAGTGAAAGGCAGGTGCGTGGACCACACCCGAACTGTCTGATTGTGGACGAGGCTGTGCTCGTGAAACCCAGCATCTACAAGAGTGCGATTGGAATGCTGGGTGACAGACACCCGATGTTGTTGATTGTGAGTAGTACTCCGCAAAACGATGTTGGGACAATTCTGTTCCGAGACCTGTGGGACAATCCAGACTTCCAGGGCAACTCGTTTCATTGGACGACGTACGACTGTCCCTGGAAGGATCTGGGAGAGATCGAGAGGAAAAAGCGGCAAATGAGCAAGGACGAGTTCCTCACAGATCACATGGGCGAATTTGGGGCAATCACAGGGTCTGTGTACGATGTAGAGGACATCCTGAAGGCGCGGATCACCAGGTTACCGAAGCGTGATCCGCGGTTCTTCTGTTACATGGGGATCGATTGGGGGATTGGGAGTCACACCTTTGTGGTGGTTATCCAGAAGAATGTGATACGCAGGAAGTACGAGCTGCTCTGGGCGGAGTACTACAAGGGCAGGAAGTTCATGTGGATACTGCAACGGGTCGCCAAGCTCTACAACTACTTCGATGTGAACGAGATATTTGCGGATAGTAGCCACGAGAGCGAGAACGAGCGGTTGGAGGATTTGTACGAGTTGGAGGTCAATCGGGTAGCATTCGGGAAGATGGTGATACCCAGGACCGTGACTCGAGTTAACAAGAAGACCAGTATCAAGCAGGTAATGATCAGAAACTCTGTGGAAAAGATGGAGCTCGAGCTGGTCAATATCCCATCCAGGGACTACGCAATGGCTCAGGGACTGGACGAACAGGTGTGGAAGAGGATTCCACCTGCCTTCGATACCCTGATTGGGCAAATGCGGAACTACAGGCGTGACGAGGATGGGAGGATAGTGAAAACACAGGACCACGGAGTTGATGCGTTCCAGCTGGGCCTGTTTGGATTCATGGGGATGCACACACCCGTCGACATAGAGGGAAACATGGGAGAAATTGCTGGTGGGCTGGACGACGAGGTGGAGGGACTGGTGTGAATCTGCCAGTTGGTTATAATTTGTAGACGAAGCAAATGGTAGCGTAGGAGTCGTATTGGATGCCCAAACATCAGCAAAGATGGCGAGTGCGTATAGATGGACAGGACAATATCTGGTACACCTGTCCCCACCACGCCAAGCGGAGCAAGTGTGGTCACCCGGACAGTAGAATGGGGAGATGCAGTTATGCAGAGTGTCCAGGCGACAAGCGAGAAGTGAAGGTGCAACAAACCACATTGGTGGGGTTGGTGGCAGGTGGCAGCTGAGGAACTGGAAGTCGGGGATCTGGATGTTGGGGTGTTTGGTGCGTACAGCGAGTTCACGCTTGATCCAGACCTCGATCCAAGTCTTTTGGCTATGTCCACTATGGAGGAGGGGATGGTTGGTGCGTCCGATGTACCTCCGGAAGAGGCGGTCGAGTACGAGGTCTCGATTGGATCGCACTCGCTGGAAACTGACCCGTACAAACTGCCCAAGCGGGACGAACCTGCGGCCATAGCGGACGAGGGTGACATCCGTTGGATGGACGAGATGTGGCGTCTGGATCCTCGATTGAGGAAACTGGATGCCCAAATGATTCCGCCTACTCCTGTGAACCTGGAGTGGGTGTTCTGGCGGGAACCCACGTGTCGGGCCATGGCCACGACTATCTTCGCTACGATTGTGGGCGATGGACCTCAAATCGTCACCAGGAACAAGAAGATACAGGAGGCCCTCGATCGGTACAACAAGGACACAATGATAGTCGATGTGATCAGAGATCTCGTGTTTGACAACATCATACATGGGGAGAGCCTGTTCATCAAGCGCATCGTTAAGATTGGCGACGAGGAGCGATTGCGCATCTTTCGGATTGACATGCGGACTGTTAGAAGGATTCAACACGATTTCGAGGGCTGGACCAAGTGGAAACAGTATGCGTTTGTGCGTGCATCTCTCCCAGACAAGAAGAAGGAGTTTGAGGAGCCTGGTTACGACCCGATGCCGATGGTGGATCCGAACTTCGTGATTCGGAGGGGAGAGAAGGGCATGGTCCACATCACACAGATGTTGGACAACGAGGTGCTGTTCTTCAATTTGTTTCGGGAATCGCCTCTGATGGCCATCCTCGATCTGGCGGTACACAAACGCTGGATTATCATTTTCATGCGGAAGAGTGCAATGCGCTTTTCCACCCCAATCCCGATTGTGACGGTTGGGAGCGAGTTGCACCATCCCTCGTCTGTGGACAATTACAAGAAAATCTTGTCCAATGCGTCCAAGCGAGCCAGTCGGTGGCGGAACTTCGATGCTTGGGCTGTGCCCTTCCATTGGAAGGTACAGATGGAGCAGCCACGGGATTCTGGGTCCACCATGATTGGGATGCTCGAGTTCCTGAACAAGGAGATCATGCTGGCCTTGTCGGGGAGTATCTCGCTGTTCCAGAATGTGGGGAATGCGCTGAGCACAGGGGGGAAGTCCATTGCGGAGAACTTCCTGCGGATCGTACGGGGGATGCGCACAAAGATTGGGTATGTGTTGGAGAAACTGTACCGAGAAGTACTGATTTTCGAGGAAGGATTCACCGAGGAGGAGTTGGAGAAGGAAGCCAACAAGTTCGAGGTGGATTGGACCGAACTGAGCGACGAGTCTCAGAAGGAGTATGTGGAAACGATTCTGGGTATGCACAACGCTGGATTGATGAAAGACAAGATCGAGACACGCGAACTGCTGCGCAAGCAGGTGCCTGGGTTGGAGGATATCGACGACGAGGCAGAGCTCACAATGGACGCAGCGGATGTGGTGCAGGACACCAGGGTGTTGGACATACCAGGAGACGAAGATTTTGACACAGCAGGACCAGGTGATTGAACAATGCCAGTAGAATCTTACAATGGAGAGCGGAAGGATGCTCCGCGAGAGGACGAGAGGACCAAACGCATCCGACATGTGAAACGGGAACGCAAGAGACGTGTGGAGGTCGAAGAAGAGTGAAACTCGAGACCTTGCAACTGTGGGAAGGGATGCTCAAGAAAATTAACAGAGACGACGACTCCACAGAGATCCGGACAGTTGTGGATACCGCAGACACATCGTTCTTCGGTTTGTTGGAAGCCCATCAGGACGAACCCCTTCTGGACGACGACGAGATCTACGAGGATGGGGTGTGGGAAGAAACAGAGGACGACGAGCTCGATCCAGAAGAAGCAGACTACGGAGAGTACGAAGAGTACGAGGAAGGTGGGTGGTCCGACGGGGAATACGCAGGTGAAGCTCCACCTCCTCCAGGCCCTGGGTCGTCTCTCATCCCATCGCCCTTCGCAATGATAGAAGACCAAGCGAGTGCTCCACCTCCAGAGGACGAGATGGAGGCAGCAGCACACGAGATGGAAGTATCTGGTCCCCCAGCATTGCCCAAACCGAGGAGAGGTTCGAGACGAGGTCCCAGGCGTGGCAGATCGCCTGCTCCTCAGAAACTGGTGCAGTTGGACAGGGACACAGCACAGGTGTCCAAACCCAAGAGATTGGAGAAACCCAAGAAAAGTGGTGGGGTGTGTATGGGGACCATTCCATACGATCCAGCTGCAGACCCGCTCGCTCGATACAATTCGCCAGGAACAACTACTCCACCTTCCAGGAGAGCCAAGCCTGCGTCTACACGCAAAGTCGCACGGAAGACTTCGCGCAAAACCTCTGCTACTCGCAAGTCCAAGGCAACCAGGAGCGGCAAACCCGTGAGTGCAGCAATCAGCAAGGGGTGGAAAGTATAGTGGGTGTGCCCCTTCGCCTCATCGAGTCCCATCTGCGTGACAAACTGAAACGCGACGATGTGGATTTGAGACCTGTGGCTCGCCGCATCCAAGACAGGCTGTTGGGAAATCCGATCACAGAGATCATGGAAGCAGGGGGGATGGTGTCGTCCGAGTCCCATACGATGCTGTACGATCCAGACAACTGGTGGACAATCGTGAATCTGTTGGATGCACGTCTCGAAGAGGGACGGAGTATCCATGACATCACAGAAATCTATCCCAATCTGGTTAACGACTGGTACAAGGCTCTGGATACGCTGGACGACTGGACATACGATCAAATTGTGAGTTGGTCGACGAGGAACTTTGACAGTCCCAGACACCACGATGTGTGGATGAGTACCGACGCGATGAAAGAACTAATTTCGAACATCAAAACAGGCAACTGGTGACAGAAGTGGGGAATCCAGTATCGGAACTGCTCGAAGCAGGGGGAATGGCATCGTCTGATGTGTTACAACGACGAGAGTGTCGCGATGGCATCGTGATGGAGTTAAGGCAGTTACGACTGGACGAATTGCAATACACAGAACTGTGGTGGGAGGATTATCCAGACGATTCGGACGACTGGCAGAAGGTGTACAGCATTGCAGACGCCATTCGGTCTGGTGTGGTCATTTCTCCCATTGATGTCAGCCAAGAGGTGTATGGTAAGCATCGGATCTTGGATGGTCACCACAGAGCCAGGGCTCACGAGATTGCTGGCAAAGACTACATCTGGGCGTGGGTGACATTGACCGGACCAGATGGTAAGGAACTGTTGTGTGATGGTCGCGAGTGGTACCCTACCATCAAACCCATACAAAACACAGAACCCTGGAAACGATTCAGGTGACAACAATGACCAGACGAGGATGTACCATAGCAGAGACTGCCGAACGACTCGGCATCAACTTGAGTGATAGCCAGATTGCCGAAATCAAGGAGGCAGTACTGTTGGAACTCGAAGTGACTGGGATAATGCTTGGGGAGCCAAATCTGTATTGGGCAGACCCCGAACCTAAGATTCAACGACATCTGGAAGCGAGAAAGATCTGGGGCGAGGACAAACTGGATGGACCATATGCCAGGTGGTGGAAACTGGTGTTTGGTATCTACGCACAGATGTCTGTGACCAAGGAGGGCGCGATTAGCAGGGCCAGGAGCCATGCCCGCATCGAGGGAATAGAGATCCCTCCAGAGTACAAAGAACGACCAAAGTTCTTACGGAGGAGATAAACACGAGTGGACAATACGGATGGAGTCGGGTCGCTGTGCTCGACGACGATTGGATGGGAATAGTAAGAGAAGATGCAAGTATGGCAGGTGTGCGCAACGAGATCAATTGGTCCCGGAAGCCCTACTCGTGGAGCAACATCCGAGAGGGCTACGATGCTGTGCCAACCCAATTCCGAGCGGAGTTGGATGGTGCATTGCCAAAATACACCATGGCAGACTTGGGGATCGGCGATTGCAACGACGACTTTGACCCTGTTCCACCTGAGAGTATGTTCATAATCACAGACACGCCTATCGGACCTGTCCTCGTCGATAGAAGGAAGTCTGATTACATCTACTATGCTGCACGGATGTCCGGCTACTACGAGCCTGTAGAGGACCTGTACTGAGGTAGGAAATACAATGAGCAGAAATCCTGTTACGGACATCCTGGAGCGTGGAGGATGTGCCTCGGCTCAATCGAATGGTGGAATGTTCCAGGGCCCACATGACGAGCTGGCGTATGCTGGTGTGGGTACGGAACGCGAAGGTGCCAAACTGGTGCGGTTACTGCGTGCGCGGACCGACATCAACAGGGAAATGAGTGCTGCACTTGCTCGTGGTGATGTGGGGCTTGTCGACAGCATTCGGGATCGTTTGGATCGTGTGAACAGAGAAATCACAATGCTAAGGTGAGTGGAGTGAGCAAGATACTGGCGGAGGATGCGGATCCGGAGCGGTGGAATGTCAAGGAAGTGGAACCTGAGATCAAGGCGGATCCTACCCGAACCAGTACCCTGCGCAACGATGCAGCTCGTGTCATGCGGCAGGTGATGAAAGGGCTGGGCAAGCGCGTCAAGGAGTTGTTGGATGGCATTGGTGTGTTGTTCGACGACCAGGTCCTGGTGGGTGGCGAGGAGTTCGAAACTCTGGGGGATGGGATGGATACCTCCATCGAGGAGCTCCAGACCCCACAGGACTATGCCCGTGCCAAGCTTGACGAGTTGTTCCTGTTGAGCGACAACGAGTTCGTGAGGGCTCAAATCGACGATCTGGTGGGCAAGGCGAGGGAACGTGGTGACACACGAGCAGGTCAGGAAATGAGGGCAATCAGAGTACCGGGAGCACCAGGGCCAGAGGAGGAGTCTGTGATGACTCCAAAGGACATGATGATCCAGGAGACGCTGGCCAATGTCACAACGGACTTGATTGTGAGTCTGCAGCAAAAGTATCTTGCGGATGTCAAGCGAATCGTGGAGACTGGTCTGATTATGGGTGTGAGCAAGGAGGAGATTGCCAGTCAGATCAAGGACTTGACAGGAAACTTGGATTGGCAGAGCGAGCGAATCGTGCGCACGGAGCTGATAAGAGCATACAATGCAGCGATGCGGCACAGACTGGAACGGGATGGTGTGCGGTACTGGCAATGGGTTGCAGCTCAAGAGCGTGCCCACGATGGTACAGGCAAGGGCGGACGAACTTGTGGAATCTGTTGGGAACTGAATGGGACGGTAGTACGGGTTGGTGATCCATTTGCTATCCACAATGGAGTGCAGATTCGGCAACCACCAGACCCGCATCCGAACTGTCGGTGCACGCTGCGCCCAGCCACTACCAAGGAGTTTGACGAGTTTCATGGGTTCACACGAGGGGACGCAACTCCAGAGGATGTGGCCGAGATCCTGCGACAGATACAGGCGTTGGGTTTCGAGGAATTCGATGTGTGGCAGCGCACCAAGGGATGGAGCATCACACAGGTGCAGTACGAGGCACTCAAAACGGAAGAACATCCAGGAAAGCGTGTGTTGAAGGCAATGGTCACGATGGGAGTGATCTAATGGCAGACATGATTGGGTACTATGCAGAGGGGAAAGCTAAGAGGGAATCTGGTGGGAGTACACCACGGTCGACAATAGTGAATGCGTTCATGGATCGTATTGCAGGAGAGACATTCGAGGGTCTCAACTATCTGCGTCACGAGTGTAAATTGCGGAACAAGAAGAAGGCACACGAGGCTGTCGTATTGGAAATGATCAAGAGGCTGAGCGAGGAGATCAACATTGTCGATTGACCCGTCCAAACTCAAACCAGTCGCCAATGCGATAATTGTGAAGAAACTTGACCACTTGCTGGAGCGATTTGAACCCATCATGTCGGACAAGGGAAAGAAGCGGGTGCAACAGCTGAGGGAGAGGTGTGTAGAATGCCTGTGACAATCAGGGATGTGAACAGGATTCCACAGATATTGGAGGCATTACCGGAGTATCTGGACGAGGTGTACCAACGCTCGCTGGCACGGGTGCATTGGTGGGTGTCGGAGATATTCCGGACGCAGGGACCGACCGATGTGCAGGATCCGGTGACAGAGGACATCTATCAGAGGTGGCCAGACCTCCAGGAGAGAACGATTCGCTTGAAGGGTGGGGAGCGAGTCATATTGATCGACACGGGGACGCTGTTGAGCTCGATTGTGATGGTGGATGTGGAGAGGGGTCCAGCATACTACGAAGGGAGAGTGGGGATATTTGTGGGTCCTGCACTCGATTACGCCAGAGTGCACGAGTTTGGTGGTGTGATTCGGTTACGTGTGACGCAGAAAATGCGGAACTTCTTCTTGGCGATGTTTCTGGAGGAGAAGCGAGAGGATCCAGACAAGGATCTTGACGAGTACATGTACAGACCATTGCGGAGAGACACCACGGAGATCACGGTGAGGATACCGCAGCGTAGTTATTTGCGCCAGGGACAAATTAGGGCAACAGAAGATGTGCTGTCCTTGGTAGTAACAGTACTGGAAGGAGTATTGCGAGGGATCTTGACATGACAAAGCGATGTGAGATGTGTGCCTGAGCTGACGGAACGAGAGAAAATCAAAATGGAAATGACGGTCACGATCCTGTTCTTTGCGCTGGCTGGATTTGTGGCTGGTGGCTTCCTGGTGTTGACGCGTCATGTGTCGTGGGCACCGAGCTGGGAATCGTGGAAACCGGACGATTGGATAGCATTTGTGTTCGGAATTGTTGTGGTGGTGTTTGTCTTGAACATGGTGCGGATCCTGGTAATTCGGGATGTCCTCATGCGCATGGAACAGGACAGACCTGTCTTTGGACGTACAAGGAAACCAAAATCGGAGGAGTGATACAATGGTTAACGACGAGAGCCTGAAAAGGCTGATGATGACGGAGTCTCTCCTGGTCAAGTTGCAGGAGGACGAACCGGACGGGGAACCGGAAGGGGAACCGGAAGAAGAAGAGGAAGAAGCGGACACGGAATCGTGTATCCAGGAAGCGATTAACGATGGCAAGACCCGCGAAGAGGCTGTTGAAATGTGTGGACAGCGTCGATCGAGTAGCGACGAGCGCGAGCGTGGTCCCCTGCGTCGTGTTGGCGGCAGACAATTGCAAGGTTACGAGGGCAGGGTCCCCGACTACATCCAAACCCTCGACGATCTGAGTCAGGAAATGGATGGAGCATCTATGTACTCTACAGACAATCCAGAACTCGCTCGAGCCTTCAGTCGGGCATCAGATTTGTTGTCGCAGGCATTCCAGGTGCTGGATGGATACTACACAAGTTTCATGATGTGAGCAAAATGGCGAAGCGTAGCGTAATAGATGTGGAACTTGACCAGCTCAAGGCAGAATACGATAGCAAGGCAATGCCACGACAATGGAAACTGATGGAACGTGCGAGTGGTGCTCAACTACAGGCTGCTGGGTTATCATTGTGGAAAGAGTCAATTGAAGAGATTGTGTTCATTATGGATCACATGCTGATGGATATGGATATGGACGACGACCCTGGGGTAGTGTCCGTTTCGAAGCGTATTGGTCCAATTTGGATGCAAATCAAACAATTGCTCGGTGCATACTGAGGTGGACTGATGCCCAACAAGCGCATCGCAGAGTGGAAGAGGGTTAAGATCTTCCGCCGGACGCTGGAGGATGCGCCTGTGGGCCACATTGTCCACGAGACAGGGGTCAGTCGGGGGACGGTCAAGAGCTACCAGGAGCAGATGGACGATATAATTGAGAAAGAGCTCAAACGACTGTCAACAGGTGACTCTGTCGAGGACTAACTCTTCTTCTGAACTACTCTTCATTCTCGATTTTTTGGGGATTCTGTGTGACGAGAGGATGCTCCGCGTGATGAGGAGTGCAGGAACAATCCTATGAAATTGATTAAGTTCGCTACCTGCTGGAACTCCTCAAAGGGTTGTTGTCGATGGCAGTCCTCGTGGAGCAACTACAGTATACTGGTGTTGTTGCAGCGTCAATCGTGAACATCACGCAGCAGCTCGATACATCTCCTGGACGCGAATTTCGTTTCCGAACGCTGGCATTGACCAGCGACTATCTCGATGCCCAAGCCATCAGAGACTGGGGCCACACACTCAAGAACAAAGAGTTGCGGTGGCGTCACGATCGATTGGAGGAGAAGCCTGCTTCTTTCCTGGGTATGGTCGAGGATGTCGAAATTGAGGAGCGTCCAGACGGGAAGGTGTATCTTTGGGCTAACTGTGTGGTGTTTGGCGAAACTGACGAACAAATCGAGGTCGTTGGTATGATCCGGGAGAGTTTGGAGAGCAACGATCCGATTGGGCATTCCGTTGGCTACATCAAAATCACAGACGAGGAAAGCGAGGAAGTAATTCGCGTGTTCTTTCGGGAACTGAGTACCACTCCGTTCCCCAAGTGTGAGGAGTGTCGTGTTGACACAATCCTGGCTGAAAGTATGACCGAAGCAGAAGCTTCGGTGTTGGAGGTAAACACTATTCCCCCTGACAACCCAACAGCCGGAGTTTCGGGTGCACAGCTCGAGTCGTTCATGAAGTCGGTGACCTCGAGCACCAAAATGCTCGAAGCTCGGCTCAAGGAAATGGAGGAGGAGAGGAAGAAGCTCCAGACGGACCTGGTCAAGGCCGAGGTCGTTGTTGACCAGCTCAAGAAGAAGGCTATCAAGCTCGAGGCGCGTCGCAAGTCCGACGATGCCAAAATCAATGCACTCAGGGCCAAGGTAGCCAAACTCGAAGAGCGCAATCGGCGAATGACCACGGTACCCCTGCGCATCCGCATCGCGGAGGAAGAGGGGATCAAGAAATCTGAACATATCGAGGCTCGTGCAAGTGAATTGGAGAGCCTGTCTGAAGCAGATTTGATGGACCGTCTGAAGAGCATCCGCCTTGTCCACCAGAGGCACGAGATTCGGGCACGAGGTTCTCGTCCGGCTCGTGTTGGTCGTCATCAAATGTCCGGTCCTGGTTACGGACGTGGGCGACCACAGACAATGGAACAGCAGATGGCGGGTGCACACCCGATCCAGCTGGCTGACATGCACTATCCACGGAGGCGATAATAGATGGAATTTCCAGCAGACCTAACAAAGGGTCGCTCCCGTCAACCCCACTACGGAGGGTTGTACAAAGACTTTGCACCGACAGTTGTCGGAAACAAGGCTGGCGAAGCCATTGGATGGGCAGGGTCTGGTTACGATCCCGCAGTTGACTATCCAAAAGCTCCTGTCGTGAAGACCTTCACGATGTTGTATCAGAGTGGCGACCGCGAAGTCAAGGCGATGATTCTGGGGAGCTCCGCTACCGACATGACCTATGCCAAGCTCTACGCAGGCTTCACGGAGACTGCTGTGCGGGACGGTTATGCATGCACGTGTCGAGTAGCTGGTCAGGTGTACATTCCGATTGGGGCCGATGGAACGATCAGCGCAGGCGACTTCGTTGTGCCTTGCTTTGACAACTCCGGCGACAATGTTGCAGGAGACATCCGAACCTACGACGATCCCGCCGGAAGCGACACACCAGCGACAGACAACAAACACTTTGCCAGCATGATTGTGGGACGTGCCACGAAAGGTGGTGCTGCCCGCACAGACGACGACACCTTTGATACTGCGCTGGTGACCCTGCGAGGATTTTAGGAGGAGATGAAGAATGGGATTACAACAACTGGCTCCGTACTGGCAGACTCATGTCGCCAGTCACAGCCTCGATGCTTATCAGGACTACCAAACTCGGCAGTCGCCATACAACGATCGAGGATATACTCCTCGACGTGTAGACGAGGGATTGAGGTTCACTCCTCGTGCGCTGCGCATGGAACGTGCATGGAATCCCCGACGCATCGCTCGACAAGCTGCACCTCAGTATCATCAGTTCCAGGCACCCTTGGCACGTCCGACATACCAGCAGTACGATCTCCAGACCCACATGGGTCATCCTGCGCTGCATCCTAAGACGCTGTTAGGGATTGCGTTGCGACGGATTCAGGGAGAACTCATCTCGACGAGCATCCTGCCGGAGCGGAGTGTTCCAAACAAGGAGTTTGTGTACCGGGAGTACGGTGACATTGGTGGTCTGGCTCCAGAAGTGGACGAGGGCGATCCAACCCCCCTGCGTGGAATCGACTATCACGAAGTCGTGACTCGCTGTGTCGAACTGCGATTGGGTACACTTGTTACCGAACAGAGTCAGAAGTGGCTCGATCGGGACATCATTCAGGACAACCTCGAACAGATTACTGCCGACATCGCCATGAAGCAGGAAGCCATGGCTTTCGAGACGATGTTGGACGAGACCAAGTACGACCCGTCTCAGATCATCACTCTGACTGCCAGCGAGACCTGGGACGACCCTGCTAATCGTCCACAGGACAGCATCTCTCGAGCCAAGGCGATCATTCGCAAGTATGGGCATGTCAACGCAAACACCCTGGTGGTGAACAGCGACGACTATTCCCTGCTCGAACAGGCGTTGCCCATGAATGTGTGGTCGCAGGCTGGTCCGTATGCTCAGCAGTTCATTGGAGATGGTATGGTTCCGCGCATCGGTGGTCTGGACATCATTACCACGGATGCAATGAAGTGGACCAGCGACGACGACGACACGCTCGAGTTTCTGATCGATGGAAGCGCACTTGTGCTGAAACGTGGTCCAGAACTTGGTTTCACCGCTGTGTGTGAACCATTGACCGTTCGCCGGTTCCCCGTCCCCGATCGTCGTGCCATTGAGGTACAGGCGTTCAAGACGCTGCGTCCAGTCATCACCCGTCGGACCCACATGTGTCTGATCAAGAACATCAGCAGTTAAGCGAGGTGGTTTTTCTGTCCACCCCTTACTCCCAACTTTTTACTCCACCCACTCGTGTAAAAGACAAGGTCAACATGGGAGACGACCTGTCTGAAGCCAAACTCATGGAAGCGATCCAATCGGCAGAGTACTGGGCAATCGAGCTCATGATACAAGCAGAAATCTGGGGCAGCGTCGAAACACGCATCAGATCTGGTGAAGTGTTGTATGGGCTGTTCAATGCAACTGTGTACTATGCTGCTTGCGAGTGTCTTCAGAAGATCTTTGCTTCTGGAGGCGAGCGCAGCGAATTCAACTTTCCAGAATCGTTCTCCAGTCGCTCTGTCGGTGGATTGTCCGCTGGCCAACCAGATTGGAAGTTCCGTTGCCAGATGTTTATGAAACAAGCCGAAGAAAGCCTGACCAGCTTCATCCAGTTCGAAAGGGATGAGATCGAGTCTGTCGAAGATAATTTGTTAGCAAGTGTCTCAAATCGAGACCCAGAAAGTCATATGGACGAAGTAATGGGACTTAGTACTGCTGATATGGACTTTTGGTGAAGAAAATGACACGTTTAGACGCAGAAGTATTGTGTCCTCTCTGTAATGGTGGAGGGGAAGGCAAAACATTCAAGCGGATGATACAGTTATCTCTGGATCTCGATTTGTCGAGACCTAACAAACTCACATCCCAGAATGTGTGCGTATATTGCAAGGACCCACTTCCGGTCAATGTCATTGTTGAGCTTGCCGAGGAACCCTGTTGCGATCAACCATTGCTTCGGGGACATTATGATTTGATCCCTTGGCGGAAGCGGGACGAAAGACTGATCCACAGAAAGTGTGCAAACTGTGGACAGGAGATACTGCTCCGTGAGCGTATCGAAATAGAAGCAGGAGGTAGCAGAAGTGCCACCTGAAATCGAATTTAGGGACACAAATGTTTCCGGTACTCTGTACACCGAATCTGCAGGGATCGATTTCGGCACGGTCCAGGCGCAGTCGGTGTCGGGTGTGGAGACCGTGTTCGTACGCAACATTGGCGACACAGACTTGCAGGACTGTATTGTTGACTGTGTCGCATTCTCGATTGCGAACGGATTCGGAAGTGACGCACAAACGGGTACTGCAGCGGAAACCTACGATGCGACCACATTCAGCACCGTGTCGAGTCCATGGGACGACTACGCGAGTATTGCTGTGGGGTCGGGTGCCACGCATGGTCCAGAGGTTGGTGGAGATTTGGCAGCCAGCGGAGGTAACGATACCTTCTATACCAGGTGGGAACCACCTGCTGGAAGTACTGTTGGAGCCAAAGTCTGGGGAATGCAGATAACTGGCAATTACACGTGAACATAAGGAGGAAACAACAATGAGCAAGGATTTTGTGTGGGGCAGGGATGCCTCTGGAATCGACAGACGTGTTGGAGTACGATCAGTTGGTGGCGGCCAATATGGCCTGATCCTGGCTAACGATGCAGATGCTGGGACCGTTAAGCCCAGTTTTATTGGTCCAGGAGTAGCTGGGTTCTCGGCTGTTACCACGGGACGTGGTATGTACGAAGCTGCACTTGACGACGACGATGCGAGCTTGCGTGCTGTGTTCGAGCCACTTGTACCTGGAACCTACAAGTGTGTGATCGCATTCCATTGTGACGAAGTACCGACAGGCAACACTCTCGGATTAACTGCTGTGGTCGATGTGATGAGCGAGGGTGACGATCCAACTGCAGCTCTGGCTACTGCGGAGGATCTGGATCCGGACATGACTGGAGCAGATGACGTACTCACCTTCGTGGAAACTGCCACGGTTGAAGTCACAGAAGATGACATCGTTACTGTCGAGGTCGCCAAGAACGAGGACGACGGAGCCAGCGGCAACTTGGTCATCCACGGCATTAAACTGGTCCGTGTGTAACTCTAACGGATCTACCCAATCTTTCTTTTTTCGTGTGTCCAAATATTTTTAAAGGAGGAAACAAGATGGCAGAACTAATAGCGTTAGACGAGGCGCAACTCCCCGCCAAAAAGGGCGAGCGTTTGTCGTGTAAAGAGGTTGCTCCTGGTGTCTTTGCTCTGTACACAGTTACTCAAATCGAAGCGGATGTCACAATAGACACATTCGAGGTAGCCAGAGTTCAGGATGATGGTGAAAAAGCCACACCATATGCCGACGAGGCTGCTGCCGAAATCTCTGTGGATAAACACGGGAGGATCTGGATCGCAGGATACAACGTGCGAGACATGATTGACAAAGCTGACGATCGTGACATTGACCAAACCGAGACTGCTGGTCAGATCACTCGAATTGACATGTCCAGCGCAAAGGTTGATGCGTTGCTTGGTGTCACTTCTGTCATTGCACGCACAGACATAACCTACTTCCCGAGTGGGAATCTTGATACATCAACAAGGAGCCTGGTGATTACCCCATGACCGCAATGTATGACGACCTGATTGCAATGCAACAGCAGGTAATAGCGACACTTCAGTCGTATGTAGCACAATTCACAGCTATGCGACCAGGCAGGGTGTGGTACGTGGATGCTGCATCTCCTGGTTACACAGGAAAGAGACCGGACCTCGCATTTACCACAATTCAAGAGGCTGTGAACGCTGCAAGTGATGGTGACAGGATCGAAGTCGCTGCTGGTTTGTACGACGAGGGTGTTGACGCTGGACAACTGGACGGTCTTCGCATCGACAAACCTGTTGAAATTGTTGGAACTGGCATAACCACGGAGGTCGTGAACACAGATGTCGCGGCGACCAGTTGCGTTCATCTTGTGGGAGAAACTGGCACGGACATCGCTGGTTTGCACATTCACGAAATTTTCTTTGATGGGGACGATGCCACGAATCCTGCTGGGATCGATGGATTTGTTTGTGATTACGATTTTACCTTCACACGCATACACAACTGTGTCATTACCAATTTCAATCGTGGTTGGCAGCAAGAGCTGTACAAGCCCGAGCGGATCCTGTTTATCACCGACAATGTATTCAGTTGCCCAAAATCTATCAATTTCGAGGCGGGTGGGTCGTGGCCAGCGATCCCTGACGAGGGCGGTATTCCATCGTTTATTGAACGCAACAAGTTCTTGATCTCTGGTGATTTTGCATTACCAGGAACTGGTTCGGGGATTTATGTTAATGGAAACGCCACACAACAGGTGATGTTTGTCACGATCAAGGATAACTACTTTGGTTTGTCTGGTGCGGAGGCGACAATTCACTTTGACCAGTATACCATGTTCAACAGCGCGATCAGCAACACATTTGGAATTACATTCAACGACCTGTCACCTGCGATTGGAACGGTCAACATAAAGGATGACGCGGCGATTGGACTTGGAAATGGTGGATTCCCAAACATTGTGAAGCGCAATGTTGGAATGCGAGTAGCGAACGAGTGGTCACATTGGGGTGCACAAGGTGCACTTGTGGTTGACGGGTATACTGCCCCAGGTACTGAATTCACCAAGGGTGCATGGGTCGAGTTCTTCGGTCCAGCGTCAACAGCAATAACCAAACACGGAAATTTGGTTGCAATGACCGTCGAGGCTACCACAAACGACGACACATACGAGTTTGAGTTTGCGTATGGTCAATCTGGTAGTGAATCTGTGTTTGGTGAGTGGGCCGATAGGTACGGAACTGGAACGAGTCTCGTTGGGACACCAGAAACAATCTCGTCACGAGACATTACACCAGGCACCAGAATCGCTGTGAGAGTAGGTTCTGGTAATGTTGACGCAGCTGCTAACACAGCACGTATCAGACTATGTTTGAGAACATACGAATGAGGCGAACACAATGGGAAATGTGCATGTAATGAAGGGCTGGAAACTGAATACTGCAAAGTACTCGTGTGATAATTGTGGACACGTGCAGATCCAACTCGTTCACACAGGCAAGGTAGCCTGTATAGAATGTAAGGAAAATTCTGGGTGGACAAAGGTCGAATAATCTGTAACCAGGATGTGGTGATTTGAGCTACAACCAGCAGTTTCGGATGGGTGGCACGATAAGTGCTATCGAGCACACGGATCAGATCAAGGTCGAAGGTGACATTGACTGGATTCCATTCGGTGCGTCACAAGAAATTGCTGGAATCTTCAAAGCAGTCGAGAATTTCCGCTGGGACTCGTCTCCACCTGCAGGATGGACCGCTGCGAACGGGAGCATGGACATCCAGGCACAATACGAGGATCACAAAAAGGTCTTGCGATTCCAGGGTACCACGACATCTGGGGTGAGTTCTGTGCAGCGGACCTTCACCGCCAGCGCGAGTGGGACGTGGGAGCATTGGAACAGGATCGACCACCTGACCGATACCCCACCCTACTATGTGGAGTACACACTCGAATCCTCGACCGGAGAGGTCGTGATGAGGGTGCGAGCGATCCATGGTGGCGACCTGGAAATCTATGGGGGAGCTGGACTCCTTCTCACGGTGTCGTGGGCGTACGACACGTGGGCTCACATCCGCGTCGACTTTGACTGTACCGCATCAAGGTCACTTGGTGGACTCGGAAAGTTCACTCTGATTACCGATGGGTCTACCCTCGTGACAGACGCGGATACTGTCAGCGACATGTCAAGCAAGACTGTTGATCGGATGATTGCCACAGCAGACGCTGCAGACACAGTAATGATTCTCCAATTTGACGCATGGGGTATCAGTTGGGATGCTGGATACAGTACAGGTGACAACCTCGAGTTGGTAGAAGAAAAGCCTGGTCACAGGATGGAAGGAGAAGTCACCAGCATCGAGCTCAAGGACCAGGTACGTGTCGAAGGTGAGATCACCCCAATCCAACACAAGGACCAGATTCGGGTTCAAGGAGACATCGATTGGATACAATACAAGGAACAGATCCGTGTCGAGGGCGAAATCACCCCAATCGTGTTGCAAGAGCAAATCAGGATGGATGGCGATGTCACCCCAATTGACTACAAGGACCAGGTACGTGTCGAGGGATATCTGGATTGGATTGTGCGCCAGGACCAGGTTCGGGCATGGGGATTCGCTGGATACCACCAAACCATGAGAATGGCTGGGTGGACCGACCGTTTCGACAGTAGCATTCGATCTTCTGGAGTTGTACGCGAGCCAGATTGGCAGCTTCGTGTGTTGGGGTATGTGCTGGGGAATCATACCGATCGCATTCGTGTAGATGGGACTGTCCGAGGCTATCCATATGGTATCCCATACGGAAGGGCTACCGAAACCTGGCTGGGATTCAACACAGGACCATGGATTGGAGGATTTGGATGGACAGTCAATGGAGAAGAGGATCCAGATAACATATGTGAGATTGTTGCCAAAGATGAGGATCATTGGAATGTCCTACGACTCGAACATGGTGGAAGCACACTCCTCGAAGCCAGTCTCTCCCTGGAGTACACCACCACATCTGGTGTGGTCGAATTCTGGTGCAAGGTGGTCGATGCACCATCGGTCACCAACATTGTCCGACTTTCGTCGTCCGACTCGGCATTTGGGTTCTGTGAGATCAGATGGGAGGCAGGGCAACTCCTTGTTAACACTTACACAACTACAACAATTCCCATGACAGAGGACGAGTGGCACCACATCAGGATCTCCTTTGACCACGAGTTGCAGGTTTGTCGAGTCACCGTCGATCTGGCAGAGAGTGCATACTTCTACTATGTCGAGACTGTGGAGGACCCACTTGATACTGTCGTATTGTCGGCCAACAGCGAAGTGCTGTTCGATGCTCTTGGTGTCGACGCCTATCCAGACTACACCGATGGTGACAACCTTGTCCCTGCTAACGACTCTGGCATCCGGATTGATGCTCACACTCGTCTCCTCTTTGATACAGGTCTTCTGGTAACTGGACTCACCGCTGGCAATTACAGGGCTCAAATCCGAAATGTTGGGTCTGTAGACGACCTGGAATTTAAGGATGGGGTGAGGGTCGACGGATTTAGAGCTGGAGATCACGAGTTCGCGAAGAGCAGGGTTCAGGGAGAGATTGTGGGGAGACCCTTCTGGGATCGACTTGTGCACGCTGTACAAGGAATCCCGAGTGATAAACTGGTTGATACATATGACATCAGGCTAACCGACGACGATACCATTCACAGAGAAGCAGGCAAGTGGGGCACAGCGGAACTGGTATTGGAAGACGAAGAATATGCGTGGAAGTGGGTCCAATCGTTTGATGCAACCCTGGTCGGTGGTTATGTCAAATACTTGTCTGGCACAGAGGACGAGTGGTGGCTGTTCTTACCAACAAACGGGGATCTGGACGCTGGTGATTTGGATCTGCTCACCAGTCGTGTCAAGATAGAACTGTTTTCACAGGACCTTGAAGATCGAACGGGAGACGGCACTATCGTAGGGAACTTTGTGGACACACGCTGGTATCATCGTACCACGGGGCAACTCTACAACCAGGACTGGATGCCAACAGAATGGACCGACAACCCTGTATTCGTCACATTCGAGACCAGGGTCCTCAATCCAGAGTATACAGATTTCTTTAACGACAGACGTGCCGCTGGTATCTGGCTTGAGATATTCAATGTGGAATCTATCAAGGATTTGAACCCCGATCTGCTCGACGGTGACGAAGTAGAAGTGAGGATATTTGTGAGTCATTGGTCGCTGGCTCGCTATGGGGCAGAGGCTTTGAGTGCACAGATGCGTGTCGAGGGTGTGACTCAGGTCGAATTGGTTGATAGAATCAGGGCAGAGGGGATCATTGGATTCTATCATTGGGATAACATCAGAGCAGAGGGGGATGTCGAGGGGGTATGGAGGGATCAGATTCGAGCAGAGGGCGTTGTGTACGAGGAATATGCCGAACAGATCCGAGTCGAGGGTGTTGTTCCCACAGAATACGAGAACGGGATTCGGGTTGTTGGACAACTCGATGGCATACCACATCAGGGTCAGATTCGTAGCGAGGGCACAGTACTGATTGTGGATTACAAGGAGCAAGTGCGAACCGAGGGGACTGTGTTTGCTCCGTATAGATTGGGAATACGAACTGGGGGAGATCTGGATGGTGCAGACTATGTTGGCAACATCCGTAACGAGGGAGAGATTGTGCCAGTCTACTTCTGGGAGGGTGCAAGAGCAGAAGGAGAGCTGGTGTTAGCACCTTACGCAAGTGGGATCCGGACCGAGGGTGGCATCTCGGGCATTCCTCACACCGATGGCAGGATTATGGTAAGCGGCGACCTGATCGTGCTTGGTGACTTGACCTTTCGGATCAGGGTGGGTGGGTGGCACGGGGACAAACCGAGGAATCCCCCGTACAACATGCGCATGCTGTTGGATCACTTCATCAGTCGCATGCGAGGAACTGTGAGGCTGTATCACTTCCCTGTGGATCAGGGGACATACGAACATTCTGAATATGTGAAGCCCGACCCTGTGATTTACAATCTAACGGGATACGCATTCTTTACTCGGAACAGACACATCAGGACCGAAACGAAGAAGTGGGGAATGGCAGACACGTACGCTGGTCATCTGGTAATCAATACCGCAAATTTGCCAGACGGTCTGGATTTCATCAACGAGTACCACGACATTGTGGAGTACAACGATCCGGAGCTTGGTGTGCTCAGATACCGATTCAAGGAGCATGGAATTAGCTTCGAGGAGTGGCATGGTGTTGTGGAGTACAAGTTGGAAAGTATGCACCCGCTGCGCGAGTACGAGCTGTTGCGCAAGGAACAGGTGATGGTGCAGGGCTCTGTCATTGGGGAACTGTACGATCGGGGTGTGATGGTGCGTGGTTATGTCAAGCTGCAGCGCAAGGACCAGGTGCGTGTGGAAGGTACGATTGATTACCAGATAGGATCACACCAGATAGAAGCGACTGGAGAAGTGGTGCCATTCTATGTTTGGGAACAGTTCCGTGTCGAGGGTGAGACAGACGACATAACCCACACACATAACATTCGCACCGAGGGAGAGATTGACTGGATTGTTGGAACCCATCAAATTCGGATGGAAGGGCTTCCACAATTCGAACATCGGGATCAGATTAGAGCAGAGGGCAAGGTTCCGAACTATTGGAATGGGATCAAGGTGGAAGGTGATCTCGATCCGACTCCACACAGCGAGGGGATGCGGGTGGACGGACTGGTCAGAGAAGACCTAATGACTCTGTTCCTCCCCATTATCGAAAAGCACGCCTACCGGATGCTCAGGTCTGATATGCCTCCATCGTTCCTGCCCCCTCTGCGTCGTCATGTGATGAAATTTGAGAGTCCGACTGGAACAATGTGGCGTCCAGGCAATGTTGGGCACTATCCTGTGCGTCGTAATATCCAGTTCAAGCCATTGTGGAAGGAGAAGTTTGCAAGATGAGTAGTCCAGACTATTACCAACCGAACGTTCCGTATGGTCCGTCTCTTTTGAGGGAGTTCAGATTCGAACCAGGCAGTCCAGTAACCGACAACTTCCAGGTGCCGACAGGAAAGACTGCTGTGATCTCCGCAATCAAGCTGAAGTTCTTTGGGCAGCCATTTCGCCATGTGATTGACGAATCACATAGTACGAGTGGAGGCCAGGTGACGCTGGCAGGTGCGGGTGGAAAGGACCATCCCAACATCCTACTGGTGGATTCCGCATACACAAGTGCAGATGGAATTTACAGCGAGTACAATCCCTCCAACCCTGGGACGAATTACTACCACCATGGGCAAGGGGCAGGCGACGAGGGCCACGACACATCGGCATACGGCAAGTTTGAGATAGACACAGGTGTGGTATACCTCAAGGATAGTGGGGGGAGTGCACCTCCCGATGCGACGACTGTCTATGTGGATTATGTGTACTTCGATTGGACATTGACTGTCGACGTTCCATCGATTGGCTGGGACTGGGTACTTAACGATGCGTACAAGTACTGGGAAGCTGTGTACGCAGACACTCTTACCGTGGAGGGTGTGCTAATACAAGCCCTGTTTGGTGGTGGCATCAGCGACATGGAGATGCGAGGTGGGTTGTTCGGTCCGTTGGCCGGTCGTATCTTTGTGCCTTTAGCCAGCAACCTGACCTTGACAGCAGGGAACACGATATCCTTCACTTTCGATGCAATTACTGGCTGGGACGCACGTGCCAAGATTGACATAGCGATAATTGGCTGGATGTACGATACTCCGTGAGGCGATTCTTTGCGATTTGAGGACCGACGAAAGATACAGGACACAATTCCGACCCAGTACACGCTGGACGACGGAACAAAGTTCGAGGTCCAGAAGATCGTAGGAGGTCGTGAAGATCCACTTGCAACGATCCCGTTCATGGCATTGACCTGGGAAGGGATCACACCAGACGCAGGCTGGAAAGTCCAGGCCCTGTTGAACTTTGTGGAAACAAGCCAAGTGCTGATCCAAGATAATCTGATTGATGCATTCTTGACTGTGGAAGACAGAGATAGCACAATTGAGTGGATTGAGGCTGCAAACACACAAAAGTTCACGAAAGTGCGGGTTCATGTCAAGGAAATGAGCGCAGGGAATCGCCTGCGTTTACAAGTGTACGAAAATTTGCGCACCAACAAGTGGAAGGAGTGTTACAATGTCTGGAAGTGGGACGAGGGTGTGGTGCGCAACGATTGGACCGAGTTTGATCTGAACTTTAGAACAATTTTCGGTCGTCAGTACAAATTTGTGTTATCGGTATGGGACCCAACGGGATCGGCTGTGTATCTCCGTGTTGGAGCCCATGGCACAACCCCAATCCATCAGATCGAGGGTGTGACTGGGATTTACAAGCGGTATGGACGTGTCGAGACAATCACGCTGGACTTTCTCCTACATCTTGGTGATATTGGATTGTTGGGTGGTAGGAGGGTCGTGAATCAGGAACTGGCATGGACAATATACCGACAGATCATGAGCGACGCCAAGGCTCGTTGGGATGGCGAAATAGTGAACGGATCTGTACAGAGTATCTCTGGACTCCGTCGTGTGGGTAGCTATGGTGAGGAAACTCATTGGAACTTCACCGTGGAGTTCAGATACGAGCACGGGATGGTTGACGCAACGCCTGTGATACCTGTGAGACAATTGAACATGAAAGGGATCTATGTTAGAACGACTTTATGAGGAGAAGACAAAATGGGATTCAAATTCCTGGATTTGACCGTCGACACCTCGGCTCTGTATACTACCGAGCAGCGTGGCCGGACTGGAGGTATCGTTGGCCACGCACCAGGTGTCACGGCACTCGAAGCGACTCTCTATCGCAATCGGGGTGATGCCGAGACTGCGTATTCTACCACCTCGGGATTGGGCCGATCGATGGCTGCTTTCTTCCAAAACAGGGGGAAACAGGCCTGGGGAGTTGTGCACGAGTCAACAAGCGAAACCCAGCGGACATTCAGCGGAACAGGGAGCAAGCGCGACTTCGAGCTGCCCTACTATCCGCTGCCTCCATTGACGGTGCAAGCCGATCTGGGTTCTGGAATACAAGCGGTGACGGAAGGCACACACTACGAAGTGGACTGGGGCAACAAGACAATTTGGTTTGAGGCGGACTACATTCCGATCAACGGGACAGACAACATCCTGGTTGATGGATACTCTGTCACACCTGCACAGGTGGAAGCTGCGTTGGATCAGCTCCTATACGAAGACTGTCAGTTGGCCGGGATTAGTTACTGTTTTGATCCAGATGTTCAGGAAATGCTCAAGGATTATCTGTTGACAGCAGATAGCGAGGGCAACTTCCAGTTCGGGTATGTCAACTTGCCCAAGGGCGAGGCAGACAGCGGCAATGTGGCGACACACATCCTAAGTTTGCGCACGGAATTGTTAGCGTGTCTGGCACACAACAGCCTGAAGGATCCGGCGAGTGCTCTGTTGGGTGTGACCTCGTACTATGCTCCCAATGTGCCGATGGCCTTCAAGGAGGTACTGGGACTGGAACAGACCAGCTGGTTCACCAACGATCAAATCACGACCTTGACTGGGGACTTCCGCGCCAGCACGGGTCTCAATGTCATGACCATAGACAGGGTCGATCGACGGAGTACCACAGCTGTGACTGGTCCAGGGATGACGCTCTCCGAGGACGACAGTCTGAGGTGGATTGATACTGTTCGTGTCATCCAAGAGGTGAAGTATGGTGTGACACAAGAATTGGTGTCTCCACGTTACATAGCAAATCCAACTGCTGGCTACGACAAAGAGGGCATGCAGGTGCAGCGCAATGGATTGCATCGGGCATTTGGGATATTTGCAATAGAGCCACGTCGATATCTGCAAGGCTACGAGCTCCGAATTCACATCGAGGAGCTCATCGACAAGACAGACCTGACCCCAGCAGAGCAGGCCCTGCTCGACACATCAATTCTGAACAGATATCTGGACTGGGAAGCGGAGGTTGTGTATCGTGGAGCACCTCATTCGATGTCTGGAGTAGTGCGTTTTGTGCCCACATCGGCATAGGAGGATGAAGAAAAATGGTTGGCGAATTAGATAACGTGGATGGGACTCAGGACAAGGGAATCAACTGGTCTGGGCGATTCCGAGTCCGTGTTAACTCCCTATCGCTGGTTGGATGGGTCAATGTGCGAATGACTCTCAACATCGGTGAAGAGGACATCCCTGATGCTGGCACAACGATGCCAATTGGGAAGTCGCTGAACACCTTTAGCCTTTCGTTCCAGGTGACAATAAGATCTCTGAGTGGCGGCAATGCCGACGATCCAGATGCATTGGCGGGAAATGTTGAGTTGCTGCGAAAGGCCATCAGCAACGAGCAGTTTGATCTGGAAGTCACGGAACGAAACCTGAAAAAGCGGACCGACTGGATCTTCAAAACTGTGGTATTCCGCGGGTGTACACACAAAGGTGGTGTCAATCTCATTGATGCCGATGTTCGAGGTGGATCGCCGACTTTGCAGTTTGGTGGATCTGCTCTCGAGGCTGTGGCTCAAGTCGGTAGTCAGACATGGGTGTTCTCGGGGTTGAGTCAGTAAAGTGACGCTGTTCCGCAAGGTCCTCAAGAAGGAGGTCCCAATTACCAACATCGAGCCTTGGATAGTCAAAGGCAACAAACTGATGGTGGAAGGAAGACTTCCTTACGAGGATTTCATAGAGCTCTATCCGGACGGAGAACCAAGCGAAGACGAATTGCATGTTGTGTATTTGCGTGGGCTAAGCCAGTACGAGTTCAATGTGTGTCTGTACGATGCTCTGGCTATTTTGGACGACGATGCCCTCACAACATATGTAACCACAACCAAGAAACTGAATCTGGACCCGAATTCGTGTCCTGGTGGTGTGAAGGCGAGTGTGTACAGGCGATTCATCTTCGAACTTGATTACATCCTTGTGTGGACCGCAATGAAGGATTTCCACACCAGGCAACGAGAGGTGAATGGTCAGATGTTCAAGATGGCAGTCACCCTTGACGATGTCCGGAAGATTCCCGGAATCCGGAAACTAAGCATCGTGGTGTACTACCTCTCGGGGTACATCAAGAAGATTCCGGAGAAGGCAACATTTTTTCGCATCGACGACGAGGGGTCGCCTGATGGGGAGCCTCCACTTCATGCGGGACATGAAACTCCTCCACAACCCAGCTGATTTGACAAGGGTTCAACAGATATTCCTGGTAGCGTACCTCAAGGATTTCAAAGAGAGACAGGACAACAAGAAGAAAGACAAGGCCGAGGACGAAATGTCTTCGATGCTCGATGGGCTCATTGCTACAATACAGCAGTACGGAAGGAAGGTCACACCGGAGGAGTGAAAGTGGATGGCAGTTACAGACATTCGCGAGCTCTCGATCTCCATATCGTTGGATGACGAAGACCTGGTCAACAAACTCACGACAATAAACGAGTTAGTAGAGGCAACAACCATTCACTTCCAAGGCCTCTCCGACGAGATCGAGCGATTTGAGCAACGACAGATAGAGTTTCCGGGGCCACAGTCTGGTGCAGAAATTCGCGAACTGGAATATGCGTATGTGAGCGAACCTCCAACCAGGGAGGACGAAATACCAGGTGTGTATCTAGAACCTGTGGAGGAGCTACCTCCGTTGGTTCCTGTGCCAAGATTTGCCAGAGAGGTACCACAGGAAGAGCCTGGGGTGCCTGGGGGCGTGGATGTTAGTCCAACTCTTGTGAACGAGGAATTGTTGGAGGAACGCGAGCGACTGTTCAACGAGCGTTTGGACGAAGAACGGCAGTTGGTGAGGGAACAGGTCGAGGCGTTGTCTGATGTGTCGAAGCATCTGACTGCAAGACCTACTCGTGGACGGATTCTGCAAGAAACTGCCGAAGAAATTGCGGGTAGGGTGTTCGAGAGTCTTAGTGCTGTGGAACAGACACGTGCAAGGATCATGGAAGAGCAGGATCCAGAGTTGCAGCTCAGACTGCTACAAGAAAACGAACGCATATTCACGAGACTACAGACGATTGCACGCAACATTGAACAGCGATTTGGTCGGTTGGAGGTAATTGGAGAGCGTGGAGGCGAATCTCTTGGCTTGTTGGAAGATGTGATTCCTGGCTTGGAGGGACTGGCAGGTCTGGCACGTGGTTTGGTTCCTCAACGGTTCGAGCCGGAAGATGTTGCTGGGCTCGAGGCTCCACAACGATTCTTTGGCGAATCTGAGGATCTGGAACGCATGTTGACCGCTATCGAGGAACAACAGGCATTCCTCAGAGGTGCTCAAATCACAGAAGAAACAGCGGCACCTGTAGTGGAAACCGCACCAATGGAGGATCTCGAGATACAACCAGAGATCGTGATGGAACCAGAGGAGGAAGTCGGGGAACCATTGGGACAAGAAGCCCTGGAGCGTGTGGTCAGGGAGGAAGAGGTCATACAGATCAATCTTGAAGACAATCGGACCTTCGAATTCACAGGGGCAGAACTGGCCGAAACAACATCAGAAGCAGGGTTGGAGCGATTCAGAGAAATATTTGCCGAGGCCAGCGAGGAAGCACGACAGCAATTGGTGAGGAGCATAGTGGAAGCGGTACGCAGAGTGCGTAGACAGAGGGGTGGTGGCTAATGGGTCTGACTATGTTTGGTCCATTCGTGTTCGATGCGGTACAGGCAGGCACACACAGCAAGGGATACCACCAGATGGTTCACAGAACGGACGAGGGATTTGCTGTTGGTCAGCATGGTGGAGAGGATCTGGATAGAATAGAATTGAGTTTCTTGTTGTGGAACGAACTGCGTGGGACATTCAAACAGGTGTTGGAAGGGTTGGCGAACCTGGGGATACCGCTGCCCTTTGTCACACAGTTGCCTGCGCTGAGCAGTTTCACAAAGGTACGTGTCACAAATTTCAGTTTCACGGATGTGGCGGGTCGCACGAGTGTGACGCAGGGGAAATTGTCGTTGCAGCGAGTGTTGGTGGGGAGACTGGATCGGGTGTTGACCTTTGCGCTTGGTGCAGCACGGTTGGCAGGGACGCTGGTGTCGATTGATTCGCAGGAAGCGGTGAACATGATCACGAAAGCGACACAGACGTCGATTGCGAGTCCCATTCTACAGCCAAAGACTGTGTGGACTTATCGGGGAGGAGTTGGTGTCTTTTGAGTAGTCGACCGGCGAATCCAGACATAATCCACATGTCCTCGTACGAAAAGCAACAGGATCTGGTGGGCGAGGGGTACACGGAGGCGTCGAGCGACAATTGGTTAGAAATTCCGTTTGACATGGGTGTGGGATTCCCACAAAGCAAGAGTTTTGTGATCCAGGTTCCTGACAATCCCCGAACCTATCGCGTGGACTTTGATTACAATTACACGTATGGGGAGTTCTTCTTGACAATTGTGGTGACGGACACCACACGACAGGATGACGACGAGATTGTGTTCGTTAGGAAGGTACTCCCAAACATCATTTACAGAGTTGGATACATGGAAGTTCTGTTCCTTGAAATTGATATCACAGAAAAGTGGATCAAGACAGGAGACGACCCTGCTGCGTCTGTGGTAGGTGTTGTTAGGGTGTTGGAGGTGTAGGATTTGAGCCTGGTCCCTGGAGCAACGAGCCTTTCACAAACGGACTTGTATCGGTTGGTTCACGAAATCAACTTCTATGTGAGAGATGGAGCACCTGGGCTTGGGTCCAAGTATCTGACAATAGACAATTCGCTGGACATTCGGTGCAAGATCACATACAGCCTGGCCAAAGGTAACAGTTCGTTTGATCTGGTTGTGTTCAATCTGGCTCAGGACAAGTACGAGGCAATAGTGGAAAATTCTATTGTGGAGATCAGAATAGGCTATTCGAGTCTGTTTGGTTCAACTCTGGCTGGATTTGTGAATCTCGGCCGGTCTCGACGTGTGATTGAGACTGTGTTCATTGGGATGTTGGACAGCAAGGGGATGGGCAAGGAGAGGGAGACTGCTGGTGACATGACATTCAGATTTTCGGGGATAGATCTGGCAGCATGGGAATTGGAGAGGATCACAACATACAACAGGAACTTCGGGACAAGTGGGAGTGGAGTCACCGATGCGTCGGTTGTTGTGACAGAATTGTGTAACAAGAGTCCGGAGATTCAAATCGGGAAGGTGGACAACATTGGTCACGAAATACCGAGTTACACAATGAAGAAGGGGGACAATGGGAGAAGTGTCGTAGCCAAACTGGCCAAGAAGTACGGGATGTACTTCATCTGTCGCAAGGCCAAGGTTTGGTTTGTGCGCGATCTGGATTCGCTGAACGAATTGTTGTCCGTTCCCACAATAAACTTTGACAATGCGCTTGTTTCGTTTGACGATGGCAAGAAACTTGAGCCTGTGTCTGTCCACATGTCGCGATTTGTGACGGAGGATAGTGTGAAACGACAAATTGTGGAAACGGGGGAAATCGAGCGTACTGTCTACAATTTTGTGATGTTGGGTGTCCCATTCGTGAATGTGGGGAACAAGATCAAATTCCAGATCAAGGAGGATTTAATCAAGAGCAAGTCGCTGAGGGTACTGAATCCTCTACAAAATTTGAGGGTAAACTCGTCTGGAATAGACCTGACAATCTATTCGATCAATATCCACTACGAGAATCAGTTCAACGGATTCAAGATGAGTGGAATAGCAATCGAGGATAAGACAGAGTTCAGGATTCAGACACGCGAGTTTGACGATAGTGTGGACGCAATTGCCGACGAAATTGGCGAGATTGTCGATCAGGCTGTGCAGGGTAACCTACCGGATGTGGCCGAGGTAACAACGGAGGGTGCGGAGACAGGACAGGTTAGTGCACAATCTGGTACTACCGAGTATGCGGCCAGCGACGAGATTGACGACGAACCACAGGGAGATTTACAACAGTTCTTTGATGTGCCGCAGTTGGTTCCATATGCTGGTCCTGGGTATGGAATGGTGATGCCATTCTGGCCCGGAGCACGGATTATCACACAACCATTGCGTGGAAACACAAATCCGTTTGTGGTGTTGGGGCAATGGTGGAGGGAGGACTGGGAGCGACCTGCAACCGTACCAGGCATCAACAATTCGTTCATTGTGCAGCATGGTGAGGTGTTGAATGTTGGAGGTGTGCTCAAGCCTGGTCGTGTTGGTCGTGTAGAAATCGACGGGACAGGACGAATCGGGATTAGAGGGACAGGGTTTGCCATCAAGATTGATCCTACGAGTGGCAATAGCACTATCGACTTCACAGGTAGCGATGGTGCGGTATTCATACAAGTGGGAGCAACAACACTCAAGGTCGAAAGCACAGGAGTGA
>Ga0180437_10001740_pt1 | contig 36628 bp, 44 predicted proteins | sample SS_ome_4_FD_132410 | JGI IMG/M metagenome (GOLD analysis project Ga0180437, IMG submission 132410) | Hypersaline lake sediment archaeal communities from the Salton Sea, California, USA - SS_3_D_1 metaG | ecosystem: Environmental > Aquatic > Non-marine Saline and Alkaline > Hypersaline >...
CCAGCGTCTATATCTGACTGGGTATGATTCTCAGCTAATTCGATTTCGTTAATGATATATTTATACAAAGTTTGGTATTTTCGCGATAATTCCATCTCTATAAATTGATTTGCAACCATCGCATTCGATGTGGCACGCCAATTTTCTATGGATAACAACGCTTTCGCTTGTGATATTTTATTTTTCATTTCCTCTGTTTCGTTGGTTGGGTCTGTATTTTTTAAGTCATTTTTTTCTAGATAAGTGATAACAGCGATAACTTTTGCCCAAGCTGCCAATAGGGCACACTGTTCTTGACTAAGTTTATTACTTAATTTTATTTTCATGCTCGCTAAATGCCATCCTAAAAGTCCACTAGTTATCTGAACTTCTTTATCATAAAGTCCTCCTGGATGTGATGTGCCTACTCCACCACCCTGCGAGGTTTGATAATTCAACGCCTCCCCCCATGGATTTGTCGTTTCGGTAAAAAATCCATTCTTCGATTGATATAGACCTCTAGTCGAAAGGTTAGGAACAAACTTGGTCCCACCAGAGCTAGGGGCCTGACCACTATTTAATACACTAGTGTTTATAACTGCTTGATTTACAGATGCTAGAGCTAATAACATAGAAAATGTATCTCCATCAATCCATTCAGTAAAAGGAACAAAATTGGTAGTGTTCCAACCAGAAGATGAAAATTTATTGTAAACAAGTTGAGGAATTCTAAATTCTGTTGGTTTATTCGCGAGGTCTCCCCCGGAAGCGATCCAATCAGCATCGCTTAATACATATAAACCAGAATACGATTGTAATCCATCATTGCCAGAAGCTGTTAGATCTGGTGCCAAGAATTGTGTAAATATATTAGGATCATTTAAACCATTTAAATCTAAAACTGCCATTAGTGACTCCTCTATCTGCGGTATGCCAGTTCCAGCTTCAACTAGGTTACCACTTGAATCGGTAATAAATTTGGAATTATCATTATTCTCTGCAATTGCTGCTTCACGACGAAGAGGATAACTTACTTTTTTGAGACTCTCTAATAAACGTCTCATAGTCTCCTCACGATTTTCCTCAGCCATCGAGTGTATAACTTGTTGACCTGGGTTATTTGAATACAGACCTTGTGCGGTTGTGACGCGACCGCCTTCTCTTGGCTCAAAACCTTCCGTTACAGGTGTTTGGTACCGAGGATTGTCACCCGTACGATTTATATCGTTTTTAGGAAGGTGACCTCCATTTAGATTAACCAACCTTTTCAAAGAGTCATTAAAAGAACCATTTTTATTAACAACAGATCCAACTAGCTGCTCGAAATTAGCAGTAAAACCAATACCATTTGCTCCAAAAAGAATTGACATTATCCAATATGCATAATGTGTACCGACTTGATCGTCATTTGTTACAGTGGGATCAGTACCTTCTGGTGTTTTGTTAAACCACCCACTCTTCATATCACCCTCCGAAAAAGGAACAGTTCCAAATTTTGGGAGAAAGTAGTTATCGCTCGCGTCGAACAGCGGTGTCCCAACATCGAGTTTAAGAAAGTTTCTCCACGCTTCTGGATCCATAGCAAATTCTAAATCAGGTAAATCATCATCAATATCTACAGTACTTTGAGATCTGTAATAAAAAAGACGATTAAAAAGATCAGCTGGAGCCAACATTTCAGCAGAAAAATCGGTCTCAAGGTCTAGAACACTTTGAACAGAAATTAAAGCATCAAAATCGTTCTTTGCTTGAGAAATCAAAGTAGTCTTCGCGTTCATAGGCACAGGGACGGGACTCATTCTTTTATAAATAGTATATATAAAAAATTAATTAATAAAAAAATAATCCTAAATATTTTGAATACCTTTGTAAATTTTACGCATAATTTTGTGCTCATTTTCTGTATTTTCAATATCTTGAGTCGTTATATTAATTAATTTTAAATATTCTTCTTGTTTATTTTCGTTATGCAAAAAATCTGGATTTGCATCTTTCCATTTATCTAAAGATTTTCTTTGTTCAAATGCTACTTTGTTTATTGTTTCTTTTATTTTTTCATTATTTTTATCTTTCTCCCACAGTTCCTTATCTTTAAAATAAAAACTATCTTTTTTGTCAGATATACAATATACTGGTCTTTTATCTTTGTCTATCTTTTCTAAATTAGTAAGAACTGTATTAGTAATACCATTTACTACTCCTTTATCTTTAATTAAATTTAAATCTTCTAAAGATATTGTTAATGTTTTTAAAAAATCATCTAAATTTATAGCATCCTTAAATTTATCATTTAACATTACAATTATATTAGTATTATTTGTAATATTGGTTATTGTGGGAGATAATTGATCTATAGTTTTTTCTTGATTTTTAATTGTCTCAACTATCTCCTTATTTTGATTTATTAGTTGTTTATTTTGATTCATTAAATCTTTGTTTTGATCTATTAAATCTTGAATTAAATCGTTTTTTTGATTATTATTACATTTTCTTTTATGATTGTATAAGCTTTGTTTATGCTTATATTCTTTCCCACATTCACAAATAAATTTTACTGTTTCTCCTTCTTGGTAATCTTGTAATAATCTATAATGTTGTTCTAAACGAAGATTGTGTTTTTTAGTTAGAATATGTTGATCAAATTTTGTTTTTTTTGTACATTTAAAATCACAGATACGACAGGTATATTGATTTAGATTTGTATCAAACATTATAATTAATATAATATTTATATCTAAAAATTTTTAAGTATTTTTAAGCATTCTTAAAATACGTCTCAAATGTATAATTATTTTTAAATTTTTACTACCTTTTATGATTTAAAATATTGTAGTATATTTTTTTTTCTTCTGACTGAGGGACCTTTTTGGGTAAGTCAAAAGTAAGTAAAAAAGTCCCCAGTCTCAATAATTTTTATTTAATGAGTTTTTTTTATTATCATATTGCTCTTAATTTTGGTTAAAAATTCCAATGAAAAATCGGGGGGCTTTTTTAGTAAGTCAAAAATACTTACCCAAAAAGGTCCCTCATTTTTTTTCAAATTTTTAAATTTTTTTTATCGTAACAGATTTTTTTAAATTATTTTTATTTTTAAAGCATTATGGTCTAAAATGAAAAAATAAGAAATTTTCAGGATTTTATTTTGTATTTTTAAAAAATTTTCTCTCTTTTTTTTTGAAAAATGGATTTTAAAATCTAAATTTTTTTTCAAAATTTTTTTAAAAATCCTATTATTTTTTTTAAAAAACAGACCATTATGCTCTAAAATCATATTTTTTACTATTTATAATATATATTTTTAAAAAAGGACTTAAAGAACAATATTACATTTTTTAAATAGTTTTATTAAATATTTAAAAAATTACATTCTATAATCTAATATTGTTTTATTTGGTTTATTTTTTAATTTACTATGATAATCATTTAAGAAATCTCCTATTTTTTTTATTTGTTCTGGTGACGATGATCCATCATACATTCTTGCCAATAAACAATTATGTGTAAGACTTTTTACTAACATATTATTAATTTTTATATCTTCTTCATTTTCTAAAATTGGATTATATAAGATGTCATATGTATTATATTTTTCCAAATATATTTTTTTATTATCAATACAGTCACAAATTACCTTTTCTTCATTATTTATTATAAAAACATGAAATGGTGAAACTATTGTTTTTTTAGAAGGTTTATCTTTTTCAAATGCATCTTTTTCTATTACTATTATTTTATCCATCGAAAAAATACACTTTGATACTCCTTTTATTCTCCGATTATCTACTGTATGAACTTTACTATCTACTTTATATAATTCTATTAATCCTTGATCTGTTTCCAATTTTGCATCTTTTGTAAAACAACCTGTCGCTACTGTTGGTACACTAGGATATGTTATAATTATATTTTCTGAAAATGCACTCCGATGGGAATCACTCTCACTCGAAGTTCTTGCATTTACATTTATTTGATATATACCTTCTTGTGATATGTTTATTTGATATGTCATTTTTCCATTAATTGATTGAATTTCAGAGGCTTTTCCTAAGTGAATATTTTGCCAATTGAATAATATATTATCATTAATATCTTTTATTAATACATTTACTGTATAGTAATAATCATCATGACCAAAATTTGAATCTAATCCTAAATCTTCCCAGTCGGTGGGGCGACCTAGTATACTTTCATTTTGATTTTCATTTGTATGATCCCATTGTATATTATAATTATTTTCATTTATGAAATATGATATATCAGATGGTGGCATGTCTTTCCATTTTTTTAGAGTCATCATATATCTCTAACCAAATTAATTTTTAATAAAAATTTAATGAAAATTAATTAGAAAGTATTTTATTAGATAGAGTATTTATAGTACCATCTAATCTTCCTTCTGAATCTAAACCACCCTGTGCTCCTGACATTTTTTGTATAGTAGGTATTACATTTACTTTATTAGTTTCATTTAATGCAGCTTCAAACCATCTATTATTCATATTAGATCCACCTTGCATCATACCCTTCCCCCAAAAACGTCTTGCTTCATACTCCTGCTCACTAGGTTGTGGAGATTCTGGTGTTGGGGCCCAGGCGGCTGGTGGTGAAATTGGTGGAACATAATCGTCCTCTGGCGAAATATATAATGTAGGAGCAGCTCCTGTCTTAGGTAATTTACTTATACCAAATATTCTTTGACCTAGAGTTACAGAATTTTTGGTATTTTCAATTATATTATTATAAATAGAATGTAATGAATTAAACTCTGTATGTTTATATAAATAATATTTAATCTCATTCTCATCAAATTCTAAATTTTGAATCAATACTATATTAATTAAATCTTTTAACAATTCATTATTAGGATTTTGAAAGTATAAACAATATATATATTCAAAGTATACTTTTAAAATTTCTAATATATCATTAGCAATTGAAGAATTTATATAATCTAATGTTTCAAAAGAATTTGGATTTTCCTCATCTAAACCTCCTCCATATCTTCTTCTTCTTCTTGGACGAATGTCTTTAACACTTGCTTCCATTAGTTTGCGCCACCCTGGTTTATCCTTAACAGTTTTAGATGGTTGAGAGATGGGCTGTGCAAAAGCCACTGGTAGGGCTACAGGCTGAGTAATAGGTTGAGCAATAGGAATCGGTTGAGTCACAGGCTGAGTAACTGGTATTGGCGGAGTTTTTGAGACAGCTGGTGAGGGTTTATTTATTTGGGATTGATAATATAAATCAGGTATAGTGTGAGATAAATGTTCTGTATTAAGATTAAACACATTTCCTATTAATGTACATTTATAATCATAAAAAGAAGAGATTAATTTAAAAATAGTATAAATACATTTCATTTCTAAAAGAGGATTATTTTTAATTTTTTCAGTTACATAATTAATTAAATCTTTTCCAGATATTTGGTTAGCTCCTCCCTCCATAACAATTTGTTTATCACTTCCCCCGTTCATTCCAAATAATCTTTGTTTAATATTTGATACTTTCTTAATGTTTAATGGATTGTTTGGAATATCTATACTAAATAATTGCTTTGATAAGTTATTTTTAATTGCCTCCATATATGAACCATTTATCATACCCTGTAATTCTTGGTTAAAATTTGAAAGTGGATATATTTGAAATTCTTTTATTTTTTCTATTATCTCAGAAGACATATAAATTGATTGCCATATTTTTATATCTAATCTATTAGTTAAAATATTATTAGCATTAATTATTAAATTTAAATAATTTGGATTTATTTTTTCCATAATTTCTGTAAATTTATCTTCAAGATCATTAATTTCTTCTGGAGTACCTCCCGATTGTAAATCTCGAAAGCGTTTATCTAGATCTTCATTAAGCGCTTGTTCGGTTTGTTCATCATTCAGAGTTCCTTTTTCATCTATGAAATTTTTTGGTAAACCTAATAATATATTTGGTATCTCAATTTTACCACCTTTATTAATATTTTTGCTAATTTCCATTAATACCCTTTGTCTTTTAATATTTTGGTAATTTATTTTATCCATATCAGTATTTAATTCTGGATTATTAATTAAGATATTCTTTATTTTAAAATTTACATAATATATTAATGTGTATATTTTTTGAATAGATACTAATTGATTTGCACTTCTATCACCAGGGCCTCCTCCTGTTGTTCTTAATTTAGCAACTCTTTCATGTAGTTCAGCATATAAATCATCAGGGGGTTGACTTTCTAATACTGGATTAACTGGTGGTAAATTTAAATAATCATCACCTTGTATAGAAGGATCAATTAATTCATTAATTAAATCAGAATTTTCTTCAAATCTGGCTATAATTAATACTAATGTATTTGTAATTCTAGGAATTAATCTAAATAACTCATTATAATTTATATTATTATTCGGTCTTTTTTGTGAAATTTCTTGTAATCCAATTACTGTTTCTGGTATATTAAAAACTAAACTTAATAATTTTATAAAATTAAAAGGTAAAGAGTATCTATCTTTAAAATCTATTTTCTGCATAATGTTGTTATCATTTGAAACAATAGTTCCATTATTTCTTGTTCTGTAATCTAATATTTTTTGTTTTATATCTTCTAGATTTTGTTCTTTTCCTAATCTTCTAGATTCTTCACGTCTATCTTTTCCTTGTTGGATAGTTTGACTTTCACTATATGATGGTATTTCTGAATTTAAATAAGTTTGCTGGATATCTTTAACCTTAATTAAAGCACTATCTTCTATTTTTTTAATCGAACTTTCAAAAAGACTTTTTTCGGAGGGTTTTAAGTCTGTTGCAGTTTTTAGGGTACTAACTAAAAAAGTTAATATATTATTTAATATCTCTGATTTAGTTAATTTATTTATATTTTTTTTAATTGTCAAAAGACCACTACTTTTCATTTCTTCGATTACTGGATATATATCTGGATTAATTAAACCATTACTTTTATCTTTTGAATTAATAACTTTTTCAAGATTTTCTTTAAATCTATCTTGTTCCTCTATTGATTCAATTGAACTTTTAGTTTTTGTATCATCAAATCCTTTAATTTCAGCAAATTTTGGATTTTCTCTATTAGCTTTATCAGTAATATCTATAGTTGTTTGGATATCTTCTGGATAATCTCTCGCTATGTCATCATAAGGACTATCATCCTCTTCGACCTCAAGAGGTTGTTCAGAATTAAATTTAGCTATTAATAAATTAGCTTTATCAAATAATTCTTGAATTTCGGGAGTATATTCGGAGAGATTTTCAGTAGAAGCTTTTAATAAGGAAACTAATTTTTTTATTTGATCAATGTTAGGAACTTTTCCATCTCCTTTTTCTAATTCTTTTGATAAAAGTTCCATAGCATCATCTTTATTAATTTGGATTTTTTCTAATAAAGTATTTTTGAATGCAGTTAAATTATTATCCATATAGTAGGCTTGAATTATAGGATCAATTGAAGGTTGATCTGGTGGGTATTTGTTTAAGAAATCATCAATTTCTTTTAATTGTTGAATGTTTAATCTATCCATTTCTTCTTGTTTAATAATTAATTTTTCGTTTAATGGATCTGTGGTTTCTCTAATTTTTAATTCATTCAATGCTGCTTCATAAGTAGAATCTGATGTGGCTTTCTCATTTCTAGCAGTAGAAATCTCACTTTTTATTGATACTATATCTTTATTTAATTCACTAGCTTCTCTCTCTAATTGTGCTTTTTGCTGTATAAAACTATTTAAATCTTCAGATACGCCTCCTCCTCTAAATTTATTTGATTGTCCACCGAGATATATATTTGTATCAACACTGGTTAGCTCTTCATCTAATGTATCATTATCTGTATCAAAAAAAAATATTTGATTAAAAATAGTAAGTTTATAAGAAAAAGATAAAGTATTCCATTGTTGTTTTAATGTATCATCTAAAAATATGTTATTTTCATTTACATTAATGGTTGAATAAGGATAATCAGGAAATATAGAATCATTTAAAAGTAACTCAACAATTCCTGCAATAATTAAAAAACATAGAATATAATCATTTGACTCGGCCTCACTATTTAAAGTATTAGGAAATAAACCATTTGTATTTTTGAACAAAAATTTAGCTGTATTTGTATTTTGGTAGGGAATATTATTGATAGGATTTTGTCCAATTTTAATTTTTTTTAATACATCAGGATTTAGAGGTGATGATTGTGTTGATTGTTCCATTTATAATTATATATATATAATTTTATAATTATATAATTTAATTAAATTATATAAATATAATATATATGCGTTATTCTAAAAAAATAAATAGACATAGAAGAAGGAGATTATCAAAAAAAGGTGCTGGTATCACAGATGAAATTGGAAACCTTGGAAATAAGGCTCGTAGTGGATTTGGGCAAGGCGTAAATTTGGTAAAAAATGCAGCAGGTCAGGCAGGTAATCATCTTGGAAATGCAGCGCACTCGGTAGGCAATGCATTTAGTTCAATGGGAAGTAAATTAAAAGGAAAAGCAAGTCAGTTAACATCTCGTGCAGATGAGGGAGTACAGGATATTGAAAATAAATTAGGAGGTAGAAAAAGAAAGACTAGAAAAATGAAAAAAAGAAGACATAGAAAAAGTAGAAAACATCAAAGAGGTGGAGAAAATGATTCAAGTAATGATCAAAAAGTTGAAAGATTAAATCAATCTATAGATAAATTAACAACTACAATGACAAAACCAAATGGATTTATGGATCAAGTACAATCTGCTCTTAAGTCTACTGGAGATCAATTACAAAGTTTAAATAGTACCTTAGGGGGTGTCAATCAAATGATTAATGATTCTTCTAACTTACCACCAATGCAAGAAGCGAAACCATTAAATGAATTATTAACTGGAGGTAGAAGAAGAAAAAGAAAATCAATGAAAAAAAGGAGAAAAACTAGAAAAAGAGGTGGCGGTTATGGTGGAGCTGACACTGAAAATGAAGAACAAGAAATGGGAGAAATGACTGAAGCTGAACCTGAAGCTGAACCTGAAGCTGAACCTGAAGCTGAACCTGAAGCTGAACCTGAAGCTGATGAAGAGTCTGAACAAGGAGTTGAACCTGAATCAAGTGTTAAAGAAGAATCTGAACCAGTAGCTAAACCAGCGAGTCAAGGTGAAAAAAAATGTGGTGTATTTGGGTTTTTAACGGGTTGCAAAGAGCAAAAAGATTTAGATTATGAAGAATGTCAAAAAACTGCACAAGATCAATTTAAAGAGGCAAAAAGTCAATGCAGAGCTGCGTATAAAAATGCTGGTAAACAAGGAGGTAAAAAAAAGAGAAAAACAAAAAAAAAGAGAAAAAGTAAAAAAAATAAAAAAAGATAAATAATATTTGTAAATTATATAATGAGAACAAAAAAATCATATAGTAAAAAGAAAAAAAGATCATTAAGAGGAGGAGAGCCTACTTTTCAAGAATGCTTTCAAACTCATATTGGAAAACATTTTTCTAACTTTTCATCAAAAGTAGCTGAACATTTAGGTAAAGGTAGTAAACAATTAAGAGATTTAAGTAAAGATACTAATGAAAAAATGGAAACACAAATAAATAGTTTGAAAGATAAATTACAGAGTCAAGATGTTTCAAAACCTGCTCTTCTAGAACCTTTGACTAAAGAATTAACAAAATTAAAAACTACAACAAAAGCATTAACTAATGAAATTGATGAAGTTGCTGAAGAACAAGATGAAATATCTAATATTTTAAAAACTCAAGGAGAACAGCTTCAAAAGTCTAGAGAGAAAACCATAAATCTAGATGAATATATTATGTCACCTGGTTTATCAAGAACAAGAGATATTAAGAGTGTTTCTGGAGGTAAAAAAAAATCAAAAAAGAAAAATAAAAAAACTAAAAAATATAGAAAATCTAGAAAATCTAGAAAATCAAAAAAATCTAAGAAATAAATTTATTTGTTTAAATAAATAAATTTATATAACATAAATACTAATGAATAATAATTTATCAGTATGTACTTGGAATATATTTAATGGTCTTCCTTATGGATTTTCTGTATTATATAGTCAAAATCGATTAAAAAAAATTATAGATAATATTAAAAATAGTAATTTTGATATTTTAGCCCTACAAGAAGTGAATAATATAGCATTTATTAATTTGTTAAAAAAGAATTGTGGTGAGAAATATATATTTTATTATAATGAAAAAAATTTAAATTTACAACAAATAATATTAGCAATATTTTTATTTTTGATTTATTTTTTTGTGAGAGATACAATAGCAATTTGTTTTACTTTTTTATTTATTAATTTTGTATTCAAGAACTCTACAATTTATAACTTTTTAATGGGAGAAGTTTCAGGTGGATTATTACTTTTAATTAATAAAGATTTAATAAATAATAGTAATGATTCTAAGTTAATATTTAATGAGTATAAATGTCAAGAAGGAGATTTTTTAAATTTAATAAATAAAAGAGGGTATCAAAAAATAAATATAAAATTTAATAAAGAAGAAATTTACATTTATAATACACATTTAAATTGTGTTAAAAATAGATGTATACATAGAGAAAAACAGATTAGTGAATTATTTACAGAAACAATTGATAAAGAAAAAGTAATTTTATTAGGAGATTTAAATTCTGTTAAAAAATACGATGAATTTACTCTCGATAAATATAGATTAGAGGATACTAATACCATTGATAATTTATTTACTTGGGACAGTAATAATTATTTAACTAAAACTTTATTAAGTCAACCTTTTGATGAAAAAATAGATTATATTTTCGTTAAAAATCTAGAATATAATAATTCTGGATTAATATTTAATGATAAAAATATAGCATCTGATCATTATGGATTTAAATGTGAAATTTATAATAAAAAAGAAAAAAAAGAAAAAAAAGAAAAAAAAATTAAATATTAATTATATATGTTTAATAGTAAAAGTATTATTCCGATTATTTTTTAATAATATTCGGTTTTATTATATTCTATATTCGGAATTTAGTTAATAAAAGTAATAATAATTTTTTAAAAGGAGCAATGAAAGTAGGAGACACATTAATTTGGATAAGATTTGGTATATTTGCTTTTATATTAGTTGGTTTATTTTTATTATTTCACAAAAAATAAAAAATTGAAAAAAATAATAATTAAAAAAGAATGAATATTATGTCGTCAGTTATGACAAGTCAGTCAACTGCTTCCTCAACCAATTTGAGTGAAGAAGCCTTAATGAATTCCTTATATGAAACAATGACTTGTCCAATTACAGGAGATATTATGAAAGAGCCAGTTTCTGGAAATGATGGATCTACATATGAAAGGAGCGCAATTGTTGAATGGTTGAATCGAAAAAGTGTCTCGCCGACAACAAACCAACCTATGAATATTAGTGAATTAAAAGTTAATGCAAATATTCGTTATTTATGTGATAAATACCATGCAGGTCAATTAGGAAATAAAAAGGTTGAGAAATCTGCTCCGACTATTTCTAATAATCATATTAATTTAAAACATAGTAGTAATCTTTTACTTTCATCACCTGGTAAGGAAAATAATATTATTTCAATGCTGAATTTTTCAATAGATACCTCTACATTTCCAAAGACAGAAACTGGATATTTATCTCAAGACATTGTGCTGGTTATTGACAGATCTGGGTCAATGGGAGCTAATGTAGAAGCAAAGGATGAAGATGGTAATAAATTAGAGCATGGATTTTCAGTTCAAGATATAGTAAATCATGCTGCTTGTACAGTTATTAAGACATTGGATAAAAATTCTAGAATTTCTGTAATTACTTTTGATAATGAGATTGAAGTTAATTTACTTTTAACAAATATGACGGAATTAAATAAGAATAATATTTTAGGGATTATTAAAACAATTAAGCCTAGAGGTCAAACAAATATTTATACTGCTGTTGAAAAAGCAATTGAAATTTTGGATGAAAGAGAAGATAAATCTAGAAATGGTTCGATCATTTTATTTACAGATGGAAGTCCTAATATTGAACCTGCACGTGGTACAGCTCCCACAATTAAAAGGCTAAGGACTAAAAAGAATTTTACAAGTTCTATTCATACAATGGGATTTGGGTATGGATTACAGGAGGGTTTACTTTATGATATTGCTAAGTCATCTAATGGCTGTAATGGACATATTCCAGATGGAGGTTTGATTGCAACCGTATTTTGTAATCTTCTTGGAAATATTCTTTGCACTGTTGTTCTTAATCTTCAATTACATTTTATTACACCAAATATTGAGTTAGTTGGAGATTATGAAATGAATTATAATTCAGATTTAGGAACTACAATTTATGATTTAGGAACGATTCAGCTAGGTCAAGAAAGAAACATTATTTTAGATTTAAGTCATTATAAAAATAGGCAAAGTATGGAGATTAAATATTATTATACATATAAAATTGGAGGAGTTGCATATACTTCTATGACATATAAGATTGGTGTAGTATTACATAATATTAATGAACTTAAGCTTGATAATCAAGATAAAGATTCAGTAACAGTTAGTGAGCAATTACTACGGTGTAAAATGGTAGAAAACATTCGAGAAATGAGTACTTATAATTCTATTGGAAATTTTGAAAAAAGTAAAGAGATTTATGAAAAATTTAAGGGAGAATTACTAGAGTTATATGAGTGGAACAAAAGCAATTTAGTAACAGGTATGAAAAAGAATCTAATTGAAGGACAAAATGAAGAAGGACAAATTTATAAAGCAGTAACTAATCCACTTTATTTTAGACGTTGGGGTAAATTTTATCTGGATCAATTATCTAGGGCTTTACTTCTTCAGGTAAAACCTAATTTTAAAGATCCTGCTTGTGTATTTGGAGGAGAACTATTTATGGATTTAGTAGATATGGCTAGTGATACTTTTGATTCCCTTCCTCCACCAACTCCTTCTAATACACCTATTGTAAATACAGGATATGGTGGAGGTTCAACATATAGAAGTATGTCTAGTGTTCCAGCTGGTAATCAACCTACAGCAACAGTAAATATGTCACAATTTAATACACCAGGTGGAGGTTGTTATTTAGGTAGTTCTTTAATTACTATGGCTAATGGTCTAACGAAACCAGTAAATACAATTAAGAAAAATGATGTAATTTTAACTAGTGAAACTGATGATATTAATTCTAAATTAGTTTTTACAAAAGTTTTATGTGTTGTTAAAACATCATATAAGGATGGTGTAATTCTTGTAAATATTGGAGATTTAGAAATCACACCATATCATCCAGTAATTTATGAAAATAAGTGGCAATTTCCAGTTGATTGTGGTGTAACATATAGAAGTACTGAAAAAGATGTCTATACATTGGTATTAGAAAATAATCATATTGCAATTGTAGATGGTATTCCTACAATTTGTCTAGGTCATAATTATCAAAGTAATAAAGTATTGAAACATCCATATTTTGGAAGTAAAAATGTAATTAATGATTTAATGAAAATTCAAAATTTTAGTGAGGGATTCATTGAAATTAATCCAGAAAAATATATTAGAGATGATAATTTTGTAATTGGATATATGAGCGAAAATAAAGAAGTTGAAATGGAAATTGATTAAATAAATATAATTAGTTAATTAGATAATAAATAATTATATTTTATTTTTTTTCTTAGGCATTTTTCCACCTTTTGGTGTAGAATTTTTTCGGGGGCTACTTTTAACCAGTTCATCAAAATCTTTAACTAGTTTTATTTTCTGTGATTTTGTTAGAGATTTTACCGGAGATGATTTTGGACTTAAATAGTGTTTTAAATCTTTTTCTGTTTCTTCATTAATATAATCTTCAGTTGTTCTATTAAAACCTTGACCCTCAGCAAGTACAATAGAATGTCTCTTTCCTTGATCTTCTGTAATTTTTTTAGCTGCTTGTTTGGATCTTTCAAGATCAATTTTTGTAGGTTTTGAAATTCTAGGGAATCTAGAATTCTTAATATCTGGCTGAATGCTAGAAAGTAAAGTATTTAAACTAGATAATGAGCTACTATTAGAGTCTGATAAATCATTTTTTAAATTTTTTCTAATTTCACAAGGAATAGATTGTACTTTCTTTACTAGGTAATCGTAACAATCGTTTGCCGTTTCCTTACTTTCTTTACTAGCTCCTGAATGAGCATTTTTTACTAAATGTAAAAATTTATCGATATCATCTCTCAAGTTTTGCGGGCAATCTCTACACCCTGCGCCACCTTTATTATTTTTTCTTCTAGATTTGTTTATTTTTGTCTTTTTCTTTTTTGATCTATACATTTTATAGTATAAAATAATATTAATTATTTTTAAAATTGAATTATATTTTTAAAAGTATTAAATAATAAAAATGGGAGCTGGTGTGTTACCTTTGTCTATATATAAAAATACAATATTTTTACTTTTAGGTCAGGAGAGACATAATGGACTTTGGTCAGATTTTGGAGGAAGTCCAATTAAAGGAGAAACAAATTTAGATACAGCAATTCGAGAAGGATATGAAGAATTAAATGGATTTTTAGGATCGAAACAAGAAATGAAAAAAACTGTGGTGCATAATTTATTAATGGAATTAAACAATAAAGATAGATATACGACATTTGTATTTAAAACTAAATATTCAAAAAGTTTACCACTATTGTTTAGTAAAAATAATTTATTTATAGAGGAAAATTTAGATAAAGAATTAGTTAATGGAAAAAATGGTTTATTTGAGAAAAGTAGTATAAAATGGTTTCCTATAGATTATTTTGAAAATAATGAAAATCGGAAAATAATTAGACCATATTATTATCCAATAATAGAAACAGTAACTAATAATAAAGATATAATTCTTTTGGATTAAAGATAAAAATATAAAATTATAAATATATAAATATATTGAATGTGTTCTTTAAAGAGAATAAATCATGAAAAAAAAAAATTTTATACTCATGCTTTAAATAATTATTTTTCTTTTGATTTTACAAATATTTATGATGAAAATGAAAAAATATCTGCAGAGGTATTGATTTCAAAAAATAATAGAGTAGAAGCAATAATTGATGTAGATCGAGCTTATCCTTTTAAACCACCAAGAGTTTATATATGTCAAGCTAATGTTAATAAAAAGATAAGTTATATAGACTGGAATTATACAGGGGGAGAGAAAATTAATAAAATAATAAATAAAAATAATTATACTAGGTATGAATTATTATTAGTATGGTTTTTTATTATAAATAAAAATTATGAAATTATAGAAAAAATTCCAGATTTTTCTCTCAAGATTCCACAAGATTGTTTTTGTTGTTCAAGTATATTATGTCAAGGTAAATGGAGTCCATCAAGAAAAATAACAGATATAGTTATTGAAATTTTATTGAGAAAAGAATTATTTAATTTATTTACAGAAAAAGGAATAAAATATATTGAAAAAATTTTTAAAAATGAAAAATGGGATCTGTCCGAAGATATAATTTTATTTATTTTGGAAAAGATAATATAATTTTTAATATTTTTTAGATCTAGTCATTTTTGGGACAAATTTATTTTTTTGTTTTTTTGTTTTTTTGTTTTTTTATATTTTTTTGCTCGTCTAGTCCTTTTATTGTATTTTTTATATTTTTTACTCTTTTTACCACCACCACCAGAACAGCTAATAGCTGACCATAATTTTTTAAGCCATAATTTTCCTTTTGTAGTAGTTAATCCATTGGAGTTTGGTAGAGAAGAAACAGTAGTGGTATGTTTAGGGCTATTTATAGCACATTCATCATTATTAGATAATTCTTCTAATTCCTCTTTATCTGATTCATTATCACTATCACTATCATTATCTATTTCATGTCTGACTCTAGATTTTGAAACAGCAGTTTCAATACTTTTTAACCATTGAGCTCTAAATTCTGGATCTCTACTTGCTCTTTCAGAATTTAATAATATAGCATTTTGTTGAGAAATTAAATTTTTGTAACGCTTAGCTCTACCTAATTCTTGCATAAGTTTTTCTTTTGATTTTTCAGCATTTTTAGTATCACCTTTTTTTTGATATTCTATCATTTGATTTTTATAAACGATAGCATTACGTAAATGTTTCTTTTTTTCATCAACAAATTTTTGTAATCTTTCTTGATTGCTCATATATAATAATTAAATAAAATAAAGTTATAATTATTATATAATAAAGGAGATGTACATAAAGAGTTTTGTACCTAAATTAAGTACAAGTAAAGTTAATATGATAGCTAAACCAGATAAATTTTTATTGGGTTCAATAATTTTAGAGACTTGTTCAACTGCGTTACTTCAAAAAACGATTAATAATAAACTTTGGTTTATTCCTGTTTATGGAGGATATGCATTAAGTTTAAATATTTTTCCAAAATGTTTAGATAAATATTCTTTAAGTTCAGCCTATAGTATTTGGTGTATTGGAGGAATAATTTTCACTACAACATTAGATCGTATATTTTTCAAAGAATTAATTACATTAAGAAAATTTTTAAGCTTATTAGTAATGATATTAGGAATATTAATTTCTACTTGAAAATTTTTATTTCATAATATAATATATATGTCTGATAATAAATTTTTTGATGTATTTATAGGACCACCTTGGTCAGGTGTGTGTGATACTTGGCCTGGTGTTAATACATTAGGTGATGGATCAACTATATCAAATTATTATAAATTTCCACTTCCTGCTATTGATCCACCAACAAGTGGATGGAGAACACCTGGTGGATTTGTAACTGGTGGAGGGAAAAAGAAAAGTAAAAAATCAAAAAAAATTAAGAGGAATAAAAAGAGTAGTAGAAAAAAATATAAAAAATCAAAAAAAAATAGAAAGTCAAAGAAAAGATAAATTAATTATTTAAACTTTGATAATGTTGTTCTATTTCTAAAACTATTTCCCAATCATTTTGGTGAAGATTTAAAGGTATACCATTACTAGTAGTTAAATTTAATTTTAATCTTCCAATTCTTACTGCTCCAGTATAAACTCTCTGAGTATTATCTTCTCTACTAAATCTTTTATTGTAAGTAATTTGAGATTCTAATAAAAATGTGGCTAAGTAATTAGAACTGCCACCTCCCCCACCAAAAGGTTCTAAATAGTAGCTATTTGAATTTTGATTTAATATCTCTTGAATAGTATATAGTTGTGCATTTGTTAATTCGCGAGGGTTACTAGTTAAAACAGTAGTTTGTCTTGTATCAGCTAAATTGCCTGATACATCACATTTTATTCCTTTATTATAATAACTAGGAAGAGATAACTGGTTACTTCTAGGAGTGATAAGATTAATTTTATTAGGAAATACATTTTTATTATAATCATCTACTGATAAAATAGCATTTATAGATTTGTTTAAATTTACTTGTGCAAATGCTTGTACAGTATCATTTGTCTTTAAATTAAAAATTAACTTATTTTCATCAAAATCAGGAATACTAAGTCCTTTTTGTCCGAAAATAAATGCATCATCAATAATACCCCCTCCTCCCATATTAAGAGTAGCTCCTCTAAAACCTAAATAATAACCTAAATTATAATTCAATTTAGGTAATGGACCAAGAGGACAACCACTATTATCACAATAAATTTCTGTGGGATCGTAAAAAATAATAGATACAGTCTCAGTAAACTTATTAGTAATAGAAATTTTATTTGTAATTTCATTCCAAGAAAAATTTAAAAAGTCAGATAAAAGTTTATTTGCTCCGTCAACGACAATTGGCACATTATGAATGGCAGTAATTAAATCATTATTAGAAGTGGGATTTTTTAAATCATAATATCCTGCATCTATTTTAATACAAAAAGTTTTGTCAGGGTCCAACTGTGAAATTCCTTTTAATTTAAAGGAAGTGTTTGCAAAAGTATCATCAAAATTGTACCAAGAGGGAGTAATAGTAATTGAACTTAATCTCATACTTAAAACATTATTAAAATCAACATCAACAGAAAAAGTTTCTGAAGCAGTAGTAATAGGATTAGGTCGCATTGCACTATTAATTATTAAATATGAAACATATTTTTCAATATATCTTGGATTTTTTTGTCCTTGTTCAACTTGAACATTATAAGTAAATTCAGAAGGATTATCAGTTTGAATTTGTGTAATATTAGGTCCTAAAACAGTACTATTTTGAGGATTATTTCCAAGATATTCTTCTTGAAATACTTGATTTCCCATGACTTGTGGTTCTTGTGTTAATAAAGATAATACTAAATATAAAAAATTTTTGATACTAGGATCATTTTGTCCATCTAATAAATATTGAATTTTTGTAATGATATCATTTTCTGTTGCATTATTAGGTAATTTTAAAAATGTTAATAATTCATCTCTAGATAGATCTCTAGGATTAAATGAGAGATTTTTTATATCAAAATTAGTAGACATGTATATATATTATTTTTTTTTTTAAATATTAAAATTGAAATTAAAAAAAGTAATGTATTGCAAATAAATAGAATATGACTTCTTGTTTTGTGTGCTGTGACACATTTAATAAGAGTAATAGAAAACAAATTATATGTCCAAATAGTAGTTGTAAATTTCTAGTTTGTAAAAGTTGTGTTCGCCAATATTTACTATCACAGAAAGAAGCTCATTGTATGAATTGTAAACAAGGTTGGAATGAGAGATTTATAATCTCTCAAACTAATAAATCATTCTTTGATACAGAATATAAAAAAACAAGAAAGCAGTTTTTATTGGATAGTGAAATTAGTAAATTACCAGGAACAATGCAAGCAGCAGAAAATTATAAAGTAATAAAAGAAGAAGAATTAGTAATTAAAGAAATAGATAATAAAATAAAAGAACTAAATAAGCAGTTAACACAGTTAAAAATAGCAAAAAGTGAAAAATATAGAAAGATTAATAATATAAGAAATGGTATATCGAATACAGAAAGGAAAAAATTTATTATGCCTTGTCCTCATGAGGGGTGTAGAGGATTTTTATCTCAACAATATAAATGTGAAATTTGTAAATTATTTACTTGTCCGACTTGTCATGAAATAATAGGACATAATAAAACTGATCCACACGAATGTAATCCTAATAGTGTGCAAAGTGCAGAATTAATTAAAAAAGATACAAAACCTTGTCCAAATTGTGGAATTAGAATTTTTAAAATTTCTGGATGTGATCAAATGTGGTGCACAGAATGTGAAGTAACATTTAGTTGGAATTCAGGATCAATTTTAACAAATGTCCATGTTCATAATCCTCATTTTTATGAGAGACAAAGACAAATAAATAATGGTAATATTCCAAGAGCACCTGGAGATATTTTATGTGGAGGACTATGTTCATACCAAAGTCTTAGAATGCATATAATTTTAAATGGTGCATTTCGTGGAGGAATAACAAAAAAGATAACAGATTGGCATAGATTCGTTGGACATATTACAGGAGCTGATTTAGTTCATACAAGACAAAGAATTCAAAATTTAAATAATAATGAACAATTGAGAATTGAATATATTATGGGTGAGAAAAGTCGAGAGCAATTAGCTACTACATTGGTTAGAAATGATGGAACACGTAAAAAATTAGTAGAACTATTAAATTTATATGAATTACTAAGTGTAGTAGGTATTGAATCATTTGCCTTTTTAGTTAATGCTAATTTAAAAGAAAAACCTCAAGAAGAAGTATTAAATATTATAAATAATCAATATAATGATTACTTAAAATTATTAGATTATTGTAATAGAGAATTTAGAATCATAAGTGCTAATTATAGCTGTATGGTTCCTCAAATAAAATTAAATGAAAAATATGGTTTACATCACCAAAATGATTTTAATATAATTTCTCAAAAATTTACAAGTAAGGAAATAGAAATAAAAAATGAAAAACTGCAAGTAACAAATAATAATAATAATGAAGCGAGTTGTTCATATCATTAATTTTAAAGAATTCTACATCTTTTATAACAATTAACTTTACTTTCATCAATAAGATTTATTTTTTCTTTTCTTTTTACTGAAACAGTTGAATCAACAAGAGATGGAATATCAATGGACTCTTCTATTTGTTGTTTATTAAAAGTTTTTTCAATAATTTGATATTTATTTTCTTGTATGTTTAAAAGTAAATGAATATTAGGTTTATTTATGTTATTAAACCATAATATATTTTTATTTTTATTAACACCAATTCTGAATAAAGATATATCATCAATTCTAATTATTCCTTTAGCCCAAATAAAATAATAATTTTTTAGAATATTAATTTTTTTTTCAGATATGTTTAGAGGATCATTTAGAAATTCGTCTCTTATTAAATTGATACGCTCTGGCATAGTCATGTTTATACTATTTAGTATAAATATTTTAAAATCAATTTTTTAATATAAATTATATTAAACATAAATTTGTGTGGGTGTATTATCATCTTGTTTTATTGGTTTATAAGAATATTTCTCTCGGAAAGTGCAACAAATTAAAGAAGAAAAACAGGTGATTGTAAATAAAAATAAAAGAGACGAAGCATCAATATAGTTTATTATGTGATCAAATGATTCTTCAGTCATAATGACAATCGGTTTAATTTCATTAATTGGTACTAAATCTAGATATCTTTCTTGTAAATCCATTGTATAATTAATATAGATAATCTTTATCTTTTATATTAATTTATTTCAATTTTAAATACTTTATATACAAAATGTTATTAAAAATATATTAAAAGTATTTAATATATTTCCAAAATTTAAAATGCCAAATCCGGGACTCGAACCCGGTTCTCCCGCTTGGAAGGCGGAAATCATACCCATAGACCAATTTGGCTTTGATAAAAAATCTAAAGGCTGGTAAAGGAATCGAACCAATATCTCTCACTAACTATGTGAGCACTTTACCGTTAAGCTAACCAGCCAATCGACATCATAATAAAATACACTAATATATTTTTAAGTTATTTTTTAAAAATTGAAATAATTTAAGAATTACTAGTTAGTTTTATAGATGGAAGAATGGCGAAAGATTGAGGGAACATCAAATCATTATGTTTCTAATTTAGGTATTGTTAAGAATTTTGGAACAAATTATATTTTAAAAGAACAAAAGGATAAAGATAATTATTGCTACGTATCTTTTAGATTTCCAAATTATGGAAGAAAATTAGTTAGAAAACAAGTTCATAGATTGGTAGGACAAGCATTTATACCTAATCCTAATAACCTACCTCTAATTCATCATATTGATAATAACCCATCTAATAATAATGTAAGTAATTTAAGATGGGTTACTCATATTGAAAATACTCAATCAAAAAATAGAACTTGTGATATTGGATATATATGTATTTATAAACATCCAAATATTGAAACTATTTATTACCAAGCAGGATTTAGACATTATGGAAAAAGATATCAAAAACGTAGCAAAGACCGAGATATTTGTGAAAAATGGTTGGAAAGTCGTAGATATGAGATACAAAACGGTTTAGAAATTACCAATAATCTAAATATAAATATATATTTAAATTAATTTTATTTATATAACTTATTATAAAAATGTTAAAAATAATTTCTAGGTTTAAATATACAAAAACTTTAATAGAACATTTTGAGAAACCAAATAATGTAGGTTCATTTTCTAAATTGGAAAAAAATATTGGTACTGCTATTGTAGGTGCACCCGCTTGTGGTGATGTAATGAAATTACAGATTAAAGTCGATCCAACAACTAATGTTATTAAGGATGCTAAATTTAAAACATTTGGTTGTGGATCAGCAATAGCAAGTTCTTCATTAGCAACTGAATTTATAAAAAATATACACGTAGATGAAGCTAAAAATGTAAGTAATAAAGATATTGCTAGACATTTAAAACTTCCTCCAGTTAAGTTACATTGTTCAATGTTAGCTGAAGATGCTATTAAATTAGCAATTAATGATTTTAAAAATAAAAATATAAAATCTTAAGCTACTTTAACCCAATCTTGAGAAAAATAGACCATAATATGAGTAAACCAAAATGGGATTAATGGAATTTCTAAAAATGCACAAATTGCAATTATCATTGCATAAATTCCTGTTTTTGTAGCTTTAACCATATAGGAATCGTGTCTAAAAAATGTAAAACTATACACTATAAAAACTAAAATTAATCCCAAGTTTATTTTTGCTCCTCTGGTTTTTAATAATAAATTTAATTTTTTTTTTGGAAGAGGATGAGTTGAGATTATCCAAATTGTTGATAATAATAGAATTATAAATGAAATTAAAAAAACATAATTATTATCTGGTAACCAATTATGATTAGTATGTCCTCCACTTTTATCATTAAAAAATATTTTTTCTAATCTCATATTTATATTATATATCTATTTTTTTCCAATTTCTCTATTTTTAATATATTGAAATTTGTGATTATAAATATTAATGTAATTATTTAGACAAATATTACACGCAGCATAATATACAAATTTATAACTATCTATAGATTTTATAATAAAAGTATTTTTAAATATAGATATGTCCTCTCCAAAATATTCATCATCTCTTGGTATATAAATTACATCATTAATAATATTTTTATTACAAATAAAACAATTTTCCATTTATAATTTAGATTTCGATAAAAATGTTATAATATCTGGATTCCAATCTCTAAAATCTTTTAAATATCTTAGCATAAAAAATCTACCAACTAATACTTTAGTTCTATATTTTCTCCAATTTTTTTGAATTAAAGTAACAATTTTATTTTCACAAGTCAATAATCTACGATGTTTAAAAATAATTTTTATAATATCATCAGGTAAATTATCCCATTTCATTTTTAAATAATATTATATAATATTTATGGAGAAATTAGCTATTTTAAATTTTGGCGATAGTCAAGGAGAGATTTGGGATTATGTTTTTTATAATAATGATAATTATATAAAATATAAAGATAATAAAAATATTGGATGGAGATCTGGTTGGTCAACTAGAGGATTAAAAAAGATTGAACACCAAAATAGATTATTTGGAGAGATTCCAAAGTTATATAAAAACTATAAAAATATGATAATAATATTAACATTTGGATCTACCGATATTGAATGGAATTTAAGTTATAAAAGATTTATAAATAATGAATTTCCTAATACAGAAATATTTATAAATGAAATGAAAAATACTTTGATAAACACTTTAGACACTTACCTTGAAATTGAAAAAAATTTAAAAGATTTAAATATTAATATAATTATTTGTTTTCCTTATATACCTTTACCAATTACTGATGAATATATGAGAAATTTTTCTAAAAAAACAAATTCAATTTATTATAAAGTTATAGATCATAATGAAAGAATATCTTTATGGAATAATTATTGTAATAAGGTAACTGATGAAATTAAATGTAATAAAAAATATGATAAAAAAATACATATTTTTGATTTAAGAGAAAATTTTTTAAACAAAGGACTCGATTATTTTTCTAGAAAAGATTGTGAAGATCACCATCCAGATTTATCAATCTCTCAATATTTATTAACAAATTTATTAGATAATCATAACTTTTATACTAATAATAATTTATCATTTAAAATTGAATACAAAAATTGGAAATTTGATTTTATGTATCCACATTTAAGAAGGCCTTTTATTTAAAATTTACACTTGTTCCACAACCACATTTTGAATCAATTTGATCATTTGTAAAATCAAATCTAGAACCCATAATATCTTCTTTATAATCAATTTTTGTTCCTATTAAAAACATTAAACTCTTATTACATAAATATAAATTTTTATCACTATTCATATTTAAACTTATATCTATTTGAGTACCTAGATTTATTTTTTCATCTAGTTTATTTATTTTATTATTTTCAATAACTTTAAATGTATAAGAAAAACCATTACAACCTCCTCCTTTTAAATATAAAAATAATGATTGATTATCTTTGGTAATTAATTCTAGTAATTTTTTTTTTGCAATATTTGTAATAGTAATCATTTAAATAATAATATATTATTATATTATATTTTAAATATGAGTGAAAGTTCAATACCAAAAAATATATTTTTATCTTTAGGTAACAAAGAAATATTAAAAAATATGAATAATAAATACACACAAATAATAAATAATATTAGGGAAAATTTTAGTGATTTTGAAATTTTTATTTATGATGATAATGAATCTCATAAAGTAATTGAGGAATATGGTGATAATATTCTTAAAATTTGTTATGAAGAAATATTACCAGGTGCATATAAATGTGATATATTAAGACTAGTACTCCTTGAAAAATATGGAGGTATATATATTGATATAGGTTTAAACCCTAATCCCAAATATTTATTACCCATAATTAATAATAATGATTTAGTTTTATGTCAGGATAGAGCTCAACATGGAAATGGTTATAAAATTTATAATGCTATAATGGCATCAATTAAAAACCATATTTTCATTAAAAATGTAATAAACGTTATTAAAATAAAAATTGCTAATTTTAGATATGAAGGAGGTGCACTTCACTTTACTGGTCCTGGACTAGTTGGTGATGTTTTTACTAATATGTATCACATTCAACCAGCAATTTTAAAAAAACATTATGAAAATTATAATAGTTTAAAACTAAATGATTCTGCAAATAGAATATATATAAAATTACAACATTTTGGAGATGGAAAAGTTAAGGATCATTTGGGTAATATTATTTGTTATAAAAAAGAGAGAGATAAAATGGGAACTCCTAAAATATTAATGCCTAGATCTGGCCGTACTCACTATCATGATTTATATTGTGATAGACTTGTATTTTTTCAAGAAGTTTATTCTACTTTTCATAAAACAGCAAAGCATTACTATATAGATAAAGATGGATATTTATGCGCATTTTTAAAAGATATTAAAGGCAAATGGAAATTTTCAAGAATTAAATATGAAAGATATCGATGTTATGAGAATAATAATGGTGAATTTAAAGCTGGAAAACTTAAAGAACCTACTAAATAATTATTTACTTTTTTTTATTTCTTTTTGTTTTAACAGTTCTCCATGTAGAAGAAGGTTTTAATGAGTTAAGTTCTCCAATTAAATTTAAGTATTTATTAGTTTGACTTTTAGTTAAAGAGGGAGTTCTAAAATTTTTTGGTTTTTGAACTCTTTTTAAACCTAATAATTGAGCAGCTTCTAAGAAAGCATCATTATCTTGTTTATTCATCCATTTTTGTCTTGCTAATACACCATCACCATATTTTCCATCTGGAGGAGTTAAAGGAAGACCAGGCAATAAATTTTGTACTGGACTGCTTGCTACTTCTCCATCATTATTTTTTTTTGATACATCTAAAACTGTTAAGGTTAAACCTGGTCTGTTAAGACCTCTTGCAGATAATCTTATTTTTTTTTTGTTAGACTTTTTGGGTTTTCTATGATATTTTTTATGAGATTTTCTATGAGATTTTCTATGTTTTTTTTTATGATGTTTAGTCTTTAATCCCATATAGGCTCTTCTAGCTGTTTTTCTAAAATCTCCTTTATGTGTATGATTTGTAGCCTTATGTTTCTTTTTTAACCCCATATAGGCTCTTCGTGCTGTTTTTCGTACATCACCTTTATGTGTATGATTAGTAGCTTTATGATGTTTCTTCTTTAAACCCATGTAGGCTTTTCTCGCAGTCTTTCTAAAATCTCCTTTATGTGTATGATTTCTAGCGACCATATATAAATTATTTAGAAAATATAATTATATAATATATATATGGCTACGAAAAGACATAGACAAAAAAGAAAAGCTAGAGGTACTAGAAAATTGAATACGTTACAAAGACAACAAAAAGAATACGCAAAAGAATACAAAAAAATCGAGAGACAAATTAAATCTCTCCAAAAAAAAATACCTAAAGAAGAATTAAAACTAGATAAATTAGAAGAAAAAAGAGATAAAGATGTTATGAAACATATGCAAAAAATTGAAGCTCAGGTATCAAAAATTGCTACTGAAAATTCTAATTTACAATTATTAGAATCCTCTTTAGAAGAAATTAGACCTTTATTATCTTATTCAGGATTAGCTTTACTATAAATTATTTATATTTTTTAAAGTAACTTTTCCTGTGTAGAATAAAGGTTTTATATTAATTTTAAATTTAATTTCATCTAAAAAGCTATCATAATTTTCAAATTTAAAATTAATTTTTTTTTTCTCAAAATAATCAGCTAAATCTTTATTAAGAATAAAATAATTTTCATTATTTTTTTGATAAACAATAGCTTGTCCTTGTAAATTTATTTTTCCTTCTAATAGAATATTCACTCTCTTTTTAGTTAATACTTCTGTAGTTATAAATTGACTTCCAACTAATGGTATATTAATTGTTGTAGCGTATTTACTTCCTATTTTGGGCATTACAATACCATTAACTTGGGATATTAGATAGCAAAAAAATAACCACATCCTGTTTAATTTCTCTTTTTGTATTTATATTATTTCAATTTTATCTTTAATAATTAATTTAATTTTTTTTTTAACTGGGGGTTTTAATATCAATACCATAGGAGCATGATCTGAACCTAAATGTTCTTTTAATATCATACAATTTTTTATAGATTGAATGATATTGTTTGGAATTAAAAAGTAATCAATTCTCCAACCTTTATTATTTTTTCTCATATGACTTCTGATTTGATCCCAATACGTAAAATCTTGTTTATTAGGATTTAAATTTCTCCAGATATCTATATATTTTTCACCAAGTAACTTATTAAAATTATTTATTTCTATATCTAAAAATCCTGCACATTCATTCTTAAATTTTGTTGGATTATATACATCAATATTTTTATGTGCTACATTAAAATCTCCACAAATTATAATTGGTTTAATTTTATTTAAATTAATTATAAATTCTCTAAATTTTTGATCCCATATTTTTGTTCTATACATACATCTATCAGAATCTGGCGATTGTGAATTGGGAGTGTAAACAGTAACTATTATTAATTTTTTAAATTCAACTCCAGTTATTCTTCCTTCTGTATCAAAATCTGGAGTATCAATTTGAATTGGTTTTTTTTTACACCAAATACTAGTTCCACTTAATCCTTTTCTTTGTGTAATACCTAGATTTTCTCCCCAAAATCTATATGGATAAATATTATCTAGTTCTTTTGGTATTTTAAATTCTTTTTCTAGAGTTTTTGTTTCTTGAAAACAAACTACATCATAATCAGATGAGAGAATGAAATCTAATGAATTTTTTTTTATTGCACCTCTAAGACCAGCTATATTCCAAGACAAAATTTTCATTCCATTCTTAAAAAACTTTTATATGTAAAAAATATTTCAATTTTTTTTATTTTTTTTCTTTTTTGTTTTCTTTTTATTTTTTTTTCCACCAAATGTAGAGCTTTTACTTCGTTTAACTGTTCTAAAAGGGGATCTACCCACAGGGGGTCCTGAATTTTCTGCTTCTTGACCATCGTTACGATCCTTGCGCTTTTCTATTCTTTTTGGAGATTCTGCATCTGTAATTTCTGCATCTTCAGAATCTACTTGTCTAATTTCTTCTCTATCTAATTCTTCTAGACTTTCTTCATGATATGGTAATTCTTCAGGATCTCTATACTCTTGTTCATCTGTATCTCCATCTATATCTTCTGATAATCCTATAATATAATCATCTGCTTCAACATCAGCATCATCAGCATCATCAAGTACTTCGCTATCTTCTATACTTTTTCCCTGTAATGATAATAAAATTTTAACAGGATCTAATATATCTTGATAGTCAGCTAAATCTTTGTATACAAAGACTTCTAATGGAAAAGATGCATTATATTTCGAATCATGTTCATTTGGTTCAAATACTGTTCCATAATTAAATAAAGAACTCATTTTGCCTGCTAATTTATCAAACGTGATAAAATAAATTGTTTGATCTATTCTGGATTGATTTGGTGGGAAACGTTTATGAAATTGTAAACAATAAGTTGATAAAATTTGACCCAGATCTCCTAATTCTTTAAATATTATAAATTTATTAAATTCTCTTAACCAATTATAATCTTCTTGCTTGGTTGTTGGAGATAATCTCTTAAAATCTCCTTTACCTTGGTTTGTTAAATTTTTAACAATATCTGTTGTAATAGCATTAACAGATGAATTTTTACCATTTCTAGTAAATGGTTCCTCATCATCCTTTGGTTCTAAATTAAAAAATTTTTTAACTATCAATTTTTTTACATCACTTTGTATTGATAATTTTTTTATAAGATCCTCAACTGTGTTTTCAGCTGAGAGCACTTTTTTTTTATCTTTTTGTAATTTTTTAAAAAATTTATCATATTTTTCTATATATTGTTGTTTTTGATCTGATTTAAATTGATTATTCATAATTCCAGCAGCTTTAAGTTCTTCCTGAGCATATTTTTTCTCTTCTGGTGTTAATGTATTACTAGTTTTACCATTTATCAAACTATAAATATTTTTAATTTTTTTAAGTGAAACTATATTTAAATAAATTGGAATAATAAAATCTTCTTCTTTCTGATATTTAAATTCTATAATACAAGTTTCGTTAAGCATGACTTTAAAATTTGATAAAGTAGAAAACCCACCTTTTTTTCCCAACAATCTTGTAACTAACGTTTCAACTGAAGAGGTACCTGCTGAATCAAATTCTGAAGCTGGATCAGATAAAAATGTTAATCTGTCATCATCTTGGGACATATTTACAACATTAAGAGCACAGATAACAGAAGCAATAGATGAAACATTAAATTTACTTTTATCAGCATCTACTGTTGCAATAATTTTATTTTTTGTATTATCAATTCTATTGCCCTCTTCTCTTACAGTATCTGGATAAATATCTTTAATTAAAGTATTTTTTGTATAATTTACTATACTTAATAATGTTTTGTAATTATGATTACAATCATATGGAATATCTTTTGATCTTAAAGTATTACCAATATTATTAGCTTGAATCTTAAAATAAAATTCAATTAATTTTTCAGATGCCTTTTGCCTTTTATCTTCATTTCCATTTGTGGAACTTACAATTTGTTCTAAAAAATCTTTAAGTGTTTGATACGTATTTTTTTCAAAATCTTTTATTAATATTTCACTTCCATCCCGATCCGCTCGTCCCCCATTAAAAATTCCAGGTTTATCTTTTAAAATAAATTCTTTCACATCATCCATCATAATCTGGTATAAGTATTGTAAAATTATACTTCTTGTTTCATCATCTTTTTTTGATAAATTAATTGCTGATCCTACATCACTATCTCCAGATTCTTCGTCAACAGTTGTAGTTTTTTTATTAACGTTTTTAAATAATTTATTACGTGGATCAGCTTCAGAAATATCATGTGATTGATCATAATAAATCATAATTCTAAAGAGAACACAATAAACATATAATAGTTTATCTATACTATTTTCTGTTAGTTTTACTTTACGCTGCTTTACGATCTCTCCTCCCTCTTCCTTCTGTAAGTAGTATGGCGCACCCTGTTCCGCCACTGTTCCAAGAAGCTCTACACCATCAGAACTATCTTCGGGTTGAACTGGTTCGGTATCTAAATTTTTTCCATCTCTTTCAATAATATTTGCTAATTCTCCTTTATTTATCGAAATTTCAATATTTTCGATAAATGCTAAAAAGCCTGGTGTATTTCTTAAATATATAATGTTTGGTTTATCAGTAGGGATTGACTGATATATATCCGATTTTTCTTCTGTGTCCATTTTATATAAGTAGCTATAATTATAAAATTATTAATACAAATTATAATAGTTAGGAGTAGTGCATTCAAATAATACCAAAATAAAGGTGATAACTAATATAAAAGGTAAGCCTATTTCTAGAAAAGCTTCACCATCACTAATATAAGTATAAGTATTATTTTGCATAAAAATAAAAAAATTTATATTTATAAATCAATTTTATAAAAGATTTTATAAATTTAATTATTATTAATTTCAGTATATTTATTTATAAATAATTGTTTTATAGATTTAATTAAATCTAATTTTTTATTTTTTTTTATCCAATCTGGAACTTCTTGTATACCTTGACCTCTTTTCATATGAGTTGAACCTAAAAATAATAACATTTCAAGTAATTCAATTAATATTTTATCACTATTTAAAATTTCTTTTCTATCGATCCTATATTTACTTTTAAAAGTAAATCTATTGTAGTTTTTATCACTATAAATATTATATTTTTTATCTAAAACCAAATGGTTTTTAATTAAACCAATTCCTTCAATTTGATTAAGAGAATTATTCATTTCAATTACAAAAATAACAGTATCTGGATAAATTAACGGAGATATTCTTCTAGGAGAATTATATATACATCCACTATTTTGTCTTGAATTTCTATACATTACATTTTCTTTCCAAGTCTGATCATTAAATCTGGTTACAGCTAATCTATCCATTTTAATATTATTAAATACATAATAATAAGATCAATTTTATGTAAAATCGTATTCAATCAATGTTTTAATATTTGTCTTTAAGAATTTGTAAATTTTATTTTTAATTTTACTAGCTTGTAATTCAAAAGGTATATCTTTACCTATTACTTTTTGCATTTTTAAGATATATTCTTCTGCAAATTTATCATCTTCTAATTTATGTTTATTATTTTCTTGCCATATACCAAATAAATTAGTAATTTTTTTATTTAGATATTTAATAAATTGATTTGTTTCTTCATTATTCATAATTTTCCAATTGTTATTTTTATTAAAAACATAAAAAGTATTTTCTTTTTCTCCAAAACATTTAATAGGAATAATATTTTTATCTATAATTAGATTGTTTAAAATTTCAATTAAACCATCAATATTTCCCAAATTAAATACAAATTCTAAATGATCAATATTAAAAACTAAGTTTTTATACCAAATATCAAAATCTTCTATATTATTAATGTTATTATTTAACCAGTGTATAACATTAATTTTTTTTTGTCTTTTATAAACTAATTGTTTTAAATTATCATGATCTTTTTGTAATTTATCATACTTAACTAATAATTCTTTTGTAATATTAAATAAAGTAAATAAGCTAGGTATAGAATCTAATTCTTCAAGTTCTTTTTCTTTTTCCCTTTTAGAAGTATTCATAAATATACAAAAATTTTCATGTCTTATGAAACATTCTTTATTTTTATATTCTTTTTGACAACTTTTACATGTATAAACCATTTTCATCTAAATTTTTTGGATATAAAAATATATCAATTTTATAATATTTTTATAATATAAATGGGTGTGAATTATCCTTTTAGATATAGTGATTGTTCTTGTAATGTAATTAATTGTGATACTCCAGTTTGTTGCAATAATTGTGGAAGATGCCAATGTGGAGGAACAGCGTGTTTATTTACACCAGGAATGAGGGAAATAACACAAAAAAGAATTCAAAATCAAGTAAGAATATCCTCTCAAAATTATATAAGTAATTTATCAGCATTTACAATAAGAGGAGGAGTAAAAAATAATCCAATACTTAATCCTAATAAGGGTTTTTTTGGGGTTAATCAAAATCAAATGAGTGATCGAAATAGATTGGCTATACAAACTAGATATGTTCCAACTAGAGGAAATTCAACAAAATCGTCAATTACAGCAAATAGACCTGGATCAATGGGGCCAGCTGGTAAAAATGCAATAGGTGTAGATATGAAACATAATTCTTACGATCGGTATTTAGGAAGATTGAAGGCTAAAAATTTACAAGCTAGTTGGGCTGATAAAAATAATCCATTTGTACCTTCACCAAATCCAGTTTATACAGAATCTGGAAACGCCATAGTTACAGATAAAGATTTAAATTATTTTAAAAGATTTTCAAAGATAAATTATTCAATTCTTGGTGGAGGATTATGTAGAACTTGTGATGCATATTAATTATATTATTAAAATTATTTATTTTTATAATAATCTTTTATATTATATGAGTCGTAGTTGTTTATCATTGAATGTTGTAAAAGGAAAAACTTTAACTACTTTACCTAGACCACCATCTTCTAGACCACCTCCAGTAAGAGCTGGAACAGGAAATGTAGTTCATAATATTAAAGTTAATGGAAATAATGTAGTAAAAGTAATGAATCCTTCAAAAGAGCAAGTATTAAGAAATGTAATGAATCATTCTAATCCAAATTTAAATAGAGGAGGAGGATGTGGTTGTGGTGGAAAATAAATATTTAGAGAATTTTACTATAAGATATATATATAAATGGGGGAATGTAAATCATGTGGTAATACAAATATAAGAACTAGTTTTCAGGATTTTCCAGGCAAAAATTTATTAAATTTTAAGCCTCCCAATAAACAAGTATTATTTAATTGGGCAGCATTTTACAAGCCAAATAGTTTGCCTAGTTCAACAGTAGGTGCATCATCAGCACCTGGTTTAATTGGGGCCAGAAGGAGAAGAACTTAATTAATAAATTAAAATGTTAAATATAATTTTTTAATTTATTATAAATGACTAGTGTTAGAGAAGAATTAGGTAAAATGATTGTTTCAGATTTTAAATCATCATTAAAAATAAATACAGATGATTTATATAGTCATCAATTATCATTATTTAAGATAAAGCAGGAAGAAAGTTTAAAAATTTTTGAGGACAATATTAGAGAATATAATGATAAATATTCACAAGATGGTCCCAAAAAAATAATGGAAGATTTAAGAAATAAATTAGAAATTTTATCTAGAGAAGATACAAATCTAGAAAATCTTGAAAAAATTTTATTTGATATACAAATATTTGCAAATTTATCATCTATAGTTAATAATAAAACACTTAATTCACCTATTAAAATTAAAGAAATAGATTGGGAACCAGAGGATTTTTTACATAAAAATTTATTAAAAAAAGATGAAGATGATAATTGTTTAATTAGTTAAAAATATTTTAAATAGATAATTATATTTATTTATAATAAATGGATAATTTTAATTTAGATATAAATAATTATTCTTGTAATGATCTAATAGATTTATTAGCTCTTCCTAAAAATTATACAAAAGAAAATGTTAGCATGGCAAAAGAGAAATTACATAAAAAATTGTTAAAAATGGATTCACCAGATTTACTTAAAATTCAAGAACTTTTACTTTTTTTAGATAATGCAGAAAATAAATTATTTCAAGAATTAATTAATAAAAATGTATTAGATGGAACATATCAAGATCCTATTAATAATGTATCTTTTTATGGATCTCATACTTTAATTAATAATAACAACGAAATTGAGGGAAAGAAAGCTAATACTTGGGATGGAAGAAATGTAGATACTCATCATTATCCACCAGGTTATTTAAATCCAATTAATATAAAAAGTATTAAACGATCCATTAATATTGATACTAGATTTCGTCCCGATTATTATTCAACTAAAAGTACTGATTTTACAGTTACTTTGCCCGAGAGATTAAATAAAGTAGTTTCAATGAGATTATCTTCAATAGAAATTCCAATGAGTTTTTATGCTCTCTCTGAATCTTTAGAAAATACAACATTTACAACTACTATTACATTTAAGGATAAAACAGAAAAACAATTTGTAGTAAAATTACCACCTGGTAATTATGAAGATAGATGGATTGATTCCACTAGAGCTGCCTATATTGAATCGGCTGTTAATTCTGCTCTTAATAGAGTAGGTTTAGGTGATGATAAACAACAAAAAGAAGATGCTTTAAAAAATTTAAATCTTGATGCGAATGAATATGAATTACCTTATTTGAGATTTACAGTTGATCCAGTTAGTGGTAGAAGTGTATTTGGTTTGTCTACTCAACAAAATAAAAGTAATCTATTAAATATAAGATTTAACTTTAATGTAAATAATTCTGGTAGTATTAATAATACAACTCCATTATTATTTAGATTAGGTTGGCAGTTAGGATTTAGAGCAGGAGAATATAATTTTGATGTAGATACTACTGAAGGTTCTATAATTTCTGAAGGAGTATGTTTTGTAAATGGACCTCAATATTGTTATATTGTAGTTAATGATTATAATAATAGTAGTAATAATTTCTTTAGAGCGGCATTTGCTGAATCTATTCTATCTCCCAATATTCTAGGACGTATTAATCTTACCAAAGGTCTTCAAACAAATAATGTTTATAAGAGTGGTCAAGATGATAATTATAATGATTCTTTAAATAGAACTAGAGAATATTTTGGTCCAGTAGATATACAAAGATTAAGTGTTCAAATATTAGATGAATATGGCAGAGTATTAGATTTAAATAATATGGATTGGTCTTTTGTATTATCATTTGTTTGCTTATATGATTAAAAATAATAAATAATAAATATAAAATAGATATATTTATTATGGGTAGTAATTTTTCTATATGTATGGAAAATTGGGAACAAAATTTATTTGGAAATAAAAGAAAACTCACAAATAAAAAATTTAATAAAAATCCATATTATAATAAATTTCCACCTTTTATATCTAGTTCTCTCAATAATATATCCGATATCTCTTTTAATATTTTATAAAAAAATATTTAACTATAATATAACTTATGTTTTTATTAAATAATAATAAGACACGAAAAGGACCATCAGAAAGTGCTACAAAATATAAAGTTGGTACAAGAAAATTAGGTAATGATGGTAACGTGTGGATAATTAAAAAAGCGGTAAATGGAGTACAACGTTGGGTAAAATTAAAAAATAATTCAACTAAAAAAATAAAATCAAAATCAATAAATAAAACAGTTTTTAAAAAAGATTTATCACTTGAAAAATTAAAACAATTAAAAAAAAAATATAAAGTTAGTGTTAATGGTTCAAAATCTGATATAGCTAATGGTTTATGGAGAGTAAGAAGATCTGCAATAAATAAATCTGATTTAATATTAATATTACCATTATTAAATAAAGAAAATAAAAAAGAAGTTGAAAAATTATTAAAAAATATTGATGATAATCCAATAACAAATTATAAAGGATTATGGAAACCACTCCCAAAACCTATTAATAATATGTCAAGAGAAGAATTAATTAAAAATCTGAGGTCATTTAGAGATGCCTGGGAAAAAATAACAGAAAGAAACCAAGATTTAAGTAATGAAAGATTAAAGGAAGAATCAACAGATGAATTAAAAAAATTAATTAAATTTTATTATAGTGATGAAGGTAAAAATATAGCAGCAGATTGGCTTAGAAGATAACTATTCTAATATTTTATAAAAAAAATTGAAATATTAATTTTTATAAAATATTCAACAAAACATGGTTATGCATATTGCGGTTACCCTATTACTGGCTCATTCTCATTCTCATAGTGGTGGTAGTGGAGGTCATTCAACATCTGGAGGTCATTCAACATCAGGAGCAAGTGGTGGAAGTAGTTTAACTACACATCAGAGGACTCATTTTACAAAGCATGTTGTGGGAGCAACTTTAATTTCTCATTATTTAATTTGGAATAGTTTTGAAAATGCAGTTGAATTTACTTTTAGAGAACAAGAAGAATATTATATTTATAATTTAGAAATTTATAATGAAGATGAAGGATGTATTTATTATAGTGTTTATGAAAATCCATTAAATTTTACTGAGATTAACGGAAACAATTTGATTGTTTCTAGTAATATTACTCTTAACAATATGATTATTAGTAAGATTAATGTTAATAGATATTGTAAAAAAGAAAGTCAAATGTCTCCAATTTTAAAGATAATTATTGGTATTGTTATCTTTTTAGTAGTAATTTGTATTTGTTGCCCAAATAATGAAAATAATAATTCTACAAGAATGATGTAAATAAAAATAACTTATATTTAATATATGGATTTTTTAAATAATTCTACTAATGATAAAAATAAAATAATATATATATTTGATTATACTAGTTTATTTTTTTTTATATTTATTATTATAATTGGTAAGCATTGTTTAATAAAAATTTGTAAAAATAGAGAAAGACCAAGAGAAGATACAATAATTTTAAATAATTCATCAAATATAGATTTATCTTATAATACTGATATTAATGTTATAGAAAAAATAGAGAGTAATGATGAATTGCCTTCATATTCAGAGGTGTATCCTGAATATACAGTTAGATATCAGAAATAAGTTCTTTATATTTATCAGGAATTTTTGCTCTTTTTGGACCATTGATATCTACTAAAATATATCTATCACACCAATGTGTAGTTTGTTCTCCATTTAAAAATCCTTTTTTTCTTTTTCTTTTAATACAATTACTGATATATTTTTGAGGCATCATTGATATAAATATTACAGCTCTTTCATTACAAAATGAAGCACGATGAACTAATCTAGAATCAAATAATAATAAATCTCCTGCTTTTAAGTTTGGTGTAGAAATTTGTAATCCTAATGACCAAATGTTATCATTTTCAGGAATTGTATAAAATTCCCAAGTATTATTATTTTTATCTGAAATTCTCTCACTTAATTTTTTAAAATATAAATGAGATTTATTTAATAAATGTGTAACATTTGAATCTTTTAAAATTAAAATCCCTTGTATACAATGTAAATTATCTGGATGAGATTGATTTTGATCAATATGCCATTCTAGATCTGGACTATCACCCATTCTATAGGTATCAAAACTACAAGCTAAATTGTTATCATTAAAAATTTCAATAAA
>Ga0180437_10001741_pt1 | contig 36611 bp, 27 predicted proteins | sample SS_ome_4_FD_132410 | JGI IMG/M metagenome (GOLD analysis project Ga0180437, IMG submission 132410) | Hypersaline lake sediment archaeal communities from the Salton Sea, California, USA - SS_3_D_1 metaG | ecosystem: Environmental > Aquatic > Non-marine Saline and Alkaline > Hypersaline >...
ACCCGAAAACCCAGACGGTGGGCGGCGTCTTCGACCTGCACCGAGAAAGAGAGATCGGCGATGAGCGAGAGAGCAATCACGTCGGGCATCCAGTTGAACCTTTCTCAAATCCCTAAAATGCTCAGACCTCCGAGGTTTCCTTGCCCGTCGTCATGCGGCCTTTGCACCGCCCTTTTCGCCACACTATGTACTTGTCCATTATTAACCCTGTACTTTGTCCTGGACAAAGTACAGGGTTATTTCTGGACAAGTGCTATGTCCATATCCGGGGTCAAAACCTCGGAGGTCTTGAGTTGTGGGCCATTTGAAATTCGTCATTGCCTTGGCTACGGCCACACCTGTATCGGGTTAGACCCGGGGTCCCAGCTGTCAGGTTCGGCGGACACAACCTGATATACCGCCGCCCTGGCATCGGCGCAATCGCCGTGCGGGGTGCAGCTCAGGACGCCGGTCAGGCCCTCAAAGCCGCGCGTGCCAAAAAGCGCGTCGCGCAGGGCCTGGCGGCCGATGTGCAGTGCTTCCCCATCCTGCACGGCCACCTGCTCAATGGCGGCCAGGATGATCATCGTCGCATCGTAAGCGTACGCGTGAAAGACAGACTGGGGCCGCTCACCGTACCGGTCCACGTACCGCCCGACAAAATCGGGATAGGCATCGCTCACCGGCGTCAAGTCGGGCGTGGAAAGGTACAGACCGTCGGCTGCCGGGCCGGCCACCTCCAGCAACTGGGGCCCAAACATGTCATCGCCCCCTACCAGGATGGTCTCCCCCAAGCCATCGGTCTCGCGGGCGTGTCGCGTCACGAGTCCCCCCATCTCGACGAAGAGAGGATAGAAGAGCAGTTGCGGCTCCGTTTGTGCCACAAGGGCTAGCTTGGCAGTCAAGTCGTCGGTGTCATCAGGTCGAACCTCCGCCTGGACGGTGATCTCGCCGCCCAGTTCCCTGAAGGCCACGGCGAAAACCTGCTGAAAGGCCCTCGAATACGCGCCGCCGTCGTAAAGCGTGGCCGCCCTGGTGACGCCCAGCACCTCCCGAGCGAACCGGGCAGCGACTACGGCCTGCACCCTGTCGCTGGGCGCGGTGCGCAGGTAGCCAGGCTCGTGCGTCCTGGGATCAGTCAACAAGAGCCTGGTGTTAGACGGCGAGACCATGACCAGGCCCGCCTGGCTGATGACCGGCGCGGCCGTAGCTCCGGCATTGGAACAGGTGGGACCGATGACCGCCAGGACAGATGGATCCCCAGCGATTCGAGCCGCAGCCGCGCGTCCAGCCTCTGAGTCGCAGCCTGAATCCTCGCCCGTCAGTTCGATGGGATGGCCCAGGATTTCCATCCGCTCCTCAACGGCAAGCTCGATCCCGCGCAGCGAATCCTCGCCAATAAACTGGGTGGCGCCAGACCTGTCCAGCAAGTACACAATGTGGATCGGCCCGCCTGGCAGGACGTCCACGCAGCCCAGTTCGTCTTCGCAGTGATAGGGTCCCCGTTCACCAGGCATAGCGGACTGTTCAGCATAGCGCACCTGCACGTTGTCCAACCGGGCCACCAGCGCGCCGCCGGGGTCCACCTGGTAGGCCATGGAAAAGCCCTCCGCCACAGGCGGCGCGGGGATGGCGCCGACCTCTCTGCCATCCACGACGACGTGCATCGCCCCTTCGGGTGTCAAGATCAGGTGCAGGTGGTACTGGGCAGAAAGTCCCCTCCCTTCGAGAAGGATGCGCGTGCCAGCCTCCTCCGCAAAGGCCACTACGGTTCCTTCCTCACCTACAATGCCGGCAAACCGCGGCCCTTCGGCAGACAGTTTGATCCCCAAGTCAGTATTCTCACCTTCCAAGTGCTCAACGGTAAGATCCGCCATGACCTCTACAATGGGACGGTCGGTCAGTGCCCTGAGATCGCCACGCTGCGGGTCTTGACTCGGGTTCTCAGCCCTGATGAGGAGCCTGCCCCTGTCGTCCACCTCCGCCGTATGGCCGTCCATCGCTGGCAGCCACTCCCAGCGCTCCTCGTCCACAAAGCCCTGGTCAAAGTCGTCGTAGAGTTCCCGCGCGGCATCCTCGGGGGCAGCCAGCGGCGGCCCGGTGACGCGCAGGTCGTCCACATAAACTACACTGTCTTCATGGACACCGAAACCTATGGAGCCAGAGGAGAAGTCGATGTCGGCGTCGAACATCAAGTCGTCGTCCAGAAAGGCCGCCAGATGGTGCTCCACGACGACCACTCGCAGGTGATGCCATTGTCCCATGTTGTTCACTGGATAACTGACCGGGCACCTATCCCCGGGATCCTGGCAGAGCTCCCAGCGATCCACTGCAAAAGTCAGTCGCACACCACTCTCTACCATCGCATCCCCCGGCCGGCGAACAAAGACTGCCCCCTCTTTGCCCTCAACCAGCATGACGCGCGCTTCCAGGACATAGTCTCTCCACTCGAGGCCATCCGGGAACAGAAATGACTCGTGGCCCTTACCCACCAGGATGTGGTTACCACTACCATCGTCACCGATGGCCCAGCCGCCCGGCAGGTCTATTCTCAACTCGCCAGGCCGCTCAAAATCGGCCTGTAGATAGACCTCCTCGAACTGCACGCCCCGCAATTCCTCACCCAAGCGTGAAGGCTCTGTGGCTGTCGGTTCTCGCTCTGGCGTCGGCGTCGCCGTTTTCTCGGTGACCCCAGCGACGGGCGTCGGCGTGTCCACTGCCTCCTCGCCGCCCAGGTTGCTCACGGCAAAGATGGCGGCCAAGGCCAGCATAACGACGCCCAACACCCCTCCGACGACCTTCCAAGGGAACGGTTTGCGGGCCGGTGACGGGATCTCGGTCGGGAGTGGGGTCGGCGTCGGCACGGGTGTGGGCTGCTCAGGCGGCATCGCCGGCACAGGTTCAGCTTCCACCGGTGCTGGTGTGGGAGTTGGCGGTGCGACGGGGAGCGGCTCCACCGGTGGGATCTCGATCGTCGGTGGGGCAGGTTCCACGGCAGCCGCCGTGGCGGCCGCCAGCGCGTCGGCCATCTTTCCGGTACTGGCAAAGCGGTCGTCCGGGTCCTTGGCCAGCGCCTTGAGGATGACCCGCTCCACAGCCTCGGGCAGTTCGGGGTTGACAGAGCGGGGCAGTGGCAGCGGGTCGGTGATATGCTTGATGACGACGGCCATGGGCGTCTCGGCCTGGAAAGGCACCTGGCCGGTCAACATCTCGTACAGCACCACGCCCAGAGAATAGATGTCGGCACGGGCATCCGCCTGCCCGCCCCGGCCCTGTTCCGGGGCCATGTAGGCCGGCGTGCCCACGCCGACGCCAGAGCCAGTGAGGGCCACGGAGCCCTCCACCATCTTGGCCAGGCCAAAATCGGTCAGCAACACCCAGCGGCCCTCGTCGAGCAGGACATTGCTGGGCTTGACGTCGCGGTGCAAAATGCCCCGCTGGTGGGCGTGATCCAGCGCGCCTGCGATCTGCCGGAGGATATCGGCCGTCACGTCGAGGGGCAACGGCTCGTCGTCCATGATGTCCTTGAGCGTGCCCGCCTTGACGAACTTCATGGCAATATAGCTCAGGTCGCCTTCCTGGCCAAAGTCATAAATGGGCAGGATGTTGGGATGGTTGAGCCTGGCGATGGCCTTGGCCTCACGGGTGAAGCGCATGGCAAAGCCCGGCTCGTGGGCAAAGTAGGGCGGCAATATCTTGACGGCGACGTATCGATCCAGCGAAGGCTGGTAGGCCTTGTACACCGTCGCCATGCCCCCCTGGCCGATCTGCTCGATGATGCGATACTGTCCCAGGGTCTGGCCGATGAGATCCACCATGAAGACACCTCCTGATTCCCGCCCGCCCCCGTCGAGGCGCGAGCATAGCCGTTGTGCGCACGGCCGGCTCGCAGTTTGTCACCTGAGTTAACGCTGCTTCATTTTATCACGTTATGACAGGAATTTCAAGCGGCGCGAATCGTTTGCTCCTCCCTCCAAGCTGTGATAGAATAAGCGCAAGGATTTGGCATGAGCGACCCATCAAATGCGCCGCAATCCCAAACGCTGAAAATGCTCTGGCAGGCGGTCTTTTGGGTGTCCTTTCCCTTCGGCATCCTCGCCTTCGTGCTGCCTATCTATGGCAAGGAACTGGGAGCCTCGGCGCTGGAGGTGGGCGGGTTCTTTTCGGCCACCTCTCTCGTGCCGGTCGTCGTCCGGCCTTTCCTGGGCCGGGTACTCGACCGGTGGGGGCGCCGGCCTTTTTTGTTGCTGGGACTGCTGGGCTACGCGCTCGCGATGGGTATCTTTTGCCTCGCCGACACGGTTTTGCTGCTGACCGTCGCCCGCTTTGTGCAGGGTCTGGGCCAGGCTTTCCTCTGGCTCTCGGCCTACACCATCGTGGCCGACGTCGCCGACGAGACGGGGCGCGGGCACGGCTTTGGCGCCATTGACGAGGCAGCCAGCCGGGGAGCGCTCATCGGCACCATCGCCGGCTTCTTTGCCTTCTTGACGCTCGACAGCGCCGATCTGGACCTGAAGCATATCTGGTCCTGGGTCTTTGCGGCCTACACCGTTCCAGCGCTCCTGGCGCTGTGGAACGGCTGGCGGAGCGTAGACGAGACGCGCCCGCAGACAGTCCTCCAGCCGGTGGAGAGCCGTCCCGTCTCTGGACAACTGCTGGCTCTGATGGGCATCGTTTTCGTCACCGGTGCCTCGAGCGCGATGGTCTGGCCGCTGTTGATGGTTTTCCTCCAGGACACACTCCACGCCCACGTAGAAGCCCTGGCGTGGGCCTACCTGCCGGCCGCCTTGATCCAATCCTTCCTGCCCTCGCGCATGGGGCGCATCGCCGACCGACTTGGACGCAAGATGCCGATGGTCGCCGGGTTGATCGTAGGCGCGGCAGCCTCGGCGCTGATTCCGCATCTGTCCAGCCTTATCCCGCTGGTCATCCTGTGGGCCATCGAGTCGCTGGGCTATACGGCGTCCGTGCCGGCCGAGCGCGCCTTCGTCGCCGACATCGCGGGCGAGGACACGCGCGGCACCAGCTACGGGCTCTACACCTTCGCCTACTTCCTGGGATCGGCGCTGGGCCCGCTGGCAGGCGGCTGGTTGTACGACAACCTGGGACACGCGACGCCCTTTTACCTCAACGCCGCCGTCCTGCTCGCCGGCGCGCTGCTGGTAGGGGCAATATTGCGCGAACCACGCCGCGGGAGGACAGTCCCGCAGACAGGCTGAGATCCCAGGCACAGTCCGCTCACGGGCTCTCGGCACGCGGGAGGATGCGTGCTGCCTCGCAGAAATCAAGTGGGATGCAAAGTGGAAGGATCATGAACGTCAAGTTTGTCTTGCGAGGGTTGATCTTGGCGCTCCCGGCGGCCGTCGTCCTGACTCTGATCGGTTTCAGCCTGATGCGGGTTGTCGGCCCTCCCCCTGACCCGACTCCCCTCCCACCAACCATCCTTGCACCTCGCGGCAGGCCACCGGCCGGACCCGTGGGGTTTCAAGAGTGGGCACGGTATCGCGGCGCAGACTATCGGCTCGTGGGGAGTGGATTCCTGATCCGCTTGAACGACGGCCAGACCGTGGGCGTGACGACGGCCCATAGTCTGTCCATCGGCAACCCCGGCCAGCCACTGCAGCAGATTGCGTTCGGCGTGGCCGGGGAAACCGGCTTTCTCGCCGAGTTCGACACGCTGCTCGGCCAGCCTGGTCACGCCCGGAGGGGTGAAGACATGACCGTGGATTACGTGCTGCTGCAGCTCGATCGGTCAATAGATACCAGCTTTATGCTTACCCCTGACCCACGGGGGGCACCACAGCCCGGCGAGCGCGTGTGGCTGATCAATGGCCAGACAAGCGCCAAGAGCGACCGGCGCATGCAGGCAGGGACTGTACAATCGGTCAGCCATACAGCCATGTGGGTGTTGATGGACCGGTCATTTTACCCGGGACTGGCGAGTGGGTCGCCCTTTGTCAGCCAGCACACAGGCCAAGTGGTAGGCATGCTGATCGCGGGCTCTGTACGGGGCAGACGACTGCTACTGGGCGCACATCCCATTGACTCGATTGTGCGATTGGCCGAGTCGGCCGAAAGATCGTTCACCATCGAGGGGTACAGACGGTAGTGTGACAGCGCCCTACTTGCAGGCACCTGGCTTTTGGAGTACAATACGGACGACCAGACCAAAGATCATGGCCACGACAGACCGAAGGAGAACAGACTTTATGTGCAAAGGCCGGGTTTTCAGCGGCGCGAGGCCCACGGGCCGGCAGCACCTGGGCAATTTCCTGGGCGCGATCCAGAACTATGTCGCCTTGCAGGCCGACTATGAATGCGTCTATTGCGTCGTTGACCTTCACGCGCTCACCACGCTAAAAGACACACAGCACCTCGGCGAGTGGACGCGCGAGATGGTGCTGGATTGGCTGGCAGCGGGCATGGACCCACAAGACAGCATCATCTTTGTCCAATCCAACGTACCCCAGGTGACCGAGTTGCACGTCATTCTATCCATGGTGGCCTCGTTGGGCGCGCTGACGCGGCTGCCGACGTTCAAGGAAAAAGTGCGCCAGCAGCCGGATAACGTCAACTATGGACTGGTGGGCTACCCGGTGCTCATGGCGGCGGATATTCTGCTCTACAAGGCAGACACGGTACCGGTGGGCGTAGACCAGGCCTCGCATCTAGAGTTTGCGCGCGAAATTGTGCGCCGCTTCAACCACCATTTTGGCCCGGTGCTGATCGAGCCGAAAGCCAAGCACACCGAGTTTCCCAAGGTGCTGGGCATTGACGGCGAGGCCAAGATGAGCAAGTCGCTGGACAACCACATCGAGTTGGCAGCCACCCCGGAGGAGCTTGGGCAGCGGGTGCGCACGATGGTCACCGATCCGCAGCGCCGGTACCGTTCCGATCCTGGCCGGCCCGAGGTGTGCAACGTCTTTACGCTGCACGGGCATTTCTCGCCAAATGAGGTGGATCAGATCGAGGTGGACTGCCGCAGTGCGGCCATCGGCTGCGTGGACTGCAAGAAAACGCTCGCCAAGAACCTGGCAACTTATTTCGAGCCCTTCCGAGAGCGACGGGCCGAGTTCGCCCAAGACCCCAGCTACGTATGGGACGTGCTGGCCGATGGCGCCCAGCGCGCAAGAGCCATCGCCGAAGAAACCATGATCAAGGTACGCCAGGCGGTTGGACTGCCTGGCGTGCCAGCGTAGCTGTGTTGCGCGTTGCGCAGTCCGTACGGTCAGAAAGGCCGGGCGCGCAACACGCCCAGCTTGTCTCGCCAAGCCAAATCGTGTGTAGCATATTTGGCTGCCCAGGAGGTGAACCGATGGAATTCGCTATCGCCGAAGAAAAAGCCTATCTGCTGCGCGAAGAAGTCTCATCAGAACAGGCCAAAGAGAAAGCCTGGGACCGCAAGAGTGCGGTCTTTGGCGGCCTTTCCAGGCTGGTGTTTCGGCCCAAGGGAGAGGATGTGCAGATCATCTATAGCGAGAAACGCTACGAACCCTTCTGGCACATCGCCTGCCGCACCAGCTACATCTACGAACGTCACCGCAAGTTCACCGTGCCGGTTTCAGGGCCAGAGGTCAAGCGAGTCACTGCCGGCAGCCAAGAATATGTCCTGGGCGAGCAGCCTCACTTTATCATGTCCGGCACCGAACATTGTGAGGAGAAGGAAGAAAAAGAGGTCTTTATTGACGCCGTCAGTGGCGAAGAGCAAGAGTGGAAACACTACCTGGGCTACAGCCGGGAAGAGATCTCTGACATCACCGCTTTTGCGCCTCAAGATGCCATCATCGTGCCGCCGGAGACACGGGCCTCGTTCATCGTCCGCCAGGTGTTGAGCGACATGCTCAAGGCCATCCAGGCCGACGTCATTCACGAGGACCTGGTAGAGGTGAGCACGATCGATCTGTATCTCAAACCGATCTATGCTTTCGAATATCACTGGCAGTCCAAAGACCGCCGCGCCGTGGCCGAGTTTGACGGGCTGACAGGCGACATGCGCACCGGGGGCAAGGCGCTGCGGCAACAGATCGGCCAGATGCTCACGCCAGAATTGCTCTTTGACGTGGGCGTGGACGCGGTGGACTTGCTCGTGCCCGGCGGTGGGATCGCCATCAAGGTCGCCCGGGCCATCACGAACAAGAGAGCGTGACCCGTCTGTCGCTGCGCGCCGACAGCGTATCAACGCTCCATGACCCTGGCCACCTCATAGAGACCCAAGTCTATCTGGGGAGGATGGGCCAGGGCTTCTTCAAGCGGTGTGAGGGTGAACTGATTGCCCACCAGGCCGACGACGCAACCCGATTCTCCATCATACAACACCTGGGCTGCAGCCGCGCCCAGTTGGGTGGCCAGCAGCCTATCGAAGGCAGAGGACCGGCCACCGCGCTGCACGTGTCCCAACACCGTGACCCGCACGTCAAAGCCTAACTCCTCTCTTCGCTCTTCGAGGTACTGCACAACCGCCAGCGTACCCGGCTTGTATCCCTCGGCCACGATGACAATGCAGTGGCTTTTGCCCCGGACGTAGGCGTCTACCATCTTTTGGGCCAGGTCCTCCAGCGGCGTTTCCACCTCCGGGATGAGCACCGCCTCGGCACCGCCAGCCACACCACTCTTCAAGGCCAGGTAACCACAGTCCCGCCCCATGACCTCGATGAGGAAGGCTCGTTGGTGAGAAGAGGCCGTATCCTTGATCTTGTCCACGGCCTCCAGGATGGTGTTCAGCGCAGTGTCTACGCCAATGGCGATGTCGGTGCCACCGACGTCGTTGTCTATCGTGGCCGGTACGCCGACCACAGGAAAGCCAAGCTTGTGCAGCGCCAACGCCCCGCCAAACGAACCGTTGCCCCCGATGACCGCCAATCCCTCTATCAAAGCCTCGTTCAAGTTGCGCAGCGCTTCGCGCTGTCCTTTGAGTGTCTTGAACTCTGGTGCCCGCGCCGTGCCCAGGAAGGTGCCGCCCTGGCCCAGAATGCCCCCCACCGAGCGGGCATTCAGATCGACCATCTCACCATCTACCAGGCCGGCAAAGCCACGTTTGATGCCACACACCTCCATACCCAGACTGAGAGCCTTCCGGGTGACTGCCCGGATGCACGGGTTGAGACCAGGGCCATCTCCTCCACTGGTCAACACGCCAATGCGTTTCATGACTGGCCTCCTTGCTCTTTCTGATCGGAAAACAGTCTGCCTCGTGGTCAGGGCCTTTTACCAGCGGGACAAGCTAGAAGAACGTCTGCGCCAGCTCGTGCAACTGGGGATCGACCGTTTTGAGATCTGTCAGAACGAGTGACAGTGGAACGGCCTCGATCTCGTTACAGCGCAGGGCAGCCATGTAACCAAACTTGCCCTCTTTGACAAGTTCCACGGCAAAGGCTCCCAGCCGCGTGGCCAGCACCCGATCAAAGACGGTAGGCGATCCGCCGCGCTGGAGGTGTCCCAGGAGGACACTGCGTGTCTCAAAGCCGGTGCGCTTTTCGATCTCTTTGGCCACCGTCTCTCCCAACCCCCGCCGATCCAGCCGCACGTGGCCGAACTCGTCCTTTGCGCCCAGCTCATCCTCGGTATGCACGATCTCTTTTATCTGAGCGCCTTCCGAGACGACAATGATACTGAACTTCTTGCCCCGCCTCCAGCGCTGCTCAACGTGTTTGCAGACTTCTTCGACGCTGGACTCGACCTCGGGGATAAAGATATAGTCCGCACCGCCGGCCATGCCGCCGATGACAGCGATCCAGCCAGCGTGCCGCCCCATGACCTCAACGACGATGGCCCGGTGATGAGCCGAAGCCGTGGTGTGCAATCGGTCCAGCGATTCGGCCACCATTGTCACAGCCGTATCGAAGCCAATGGTATAATCGGTGCCGGGGACATCATTATCAATCGTCTTTGGCACGCCTACCACCGGCGCGTCCAATTCGGCCAGCCGCGCAGCGACCCCCAGCGTATCCTCACCGCCGACAGCCACCACACCGTCGAGACCAAAAGCCTCGACGTTGTCCAAGCAACTCCGTACCAACGCTTGATCCTTAAATGGGTTGGTTCGTGACGCCCCCAGAATGGTTCCCCCAACGTGCAAGATGCCAGAGACTTGTTTGGACGTGAGGGGAACGATGTTCCCTTCGACGAGGCCTGCCCAGCCGTTCTTGATGGCTCGCACTTCCCAGCCATAATTGAACGCCCGCCGGGCCACCGCGCGGATAGCCGCATTAAGACCGGGGACATCTCCGCCGCCGGTCAAAACACCGATCCTCATGATATCTCTCTCCCTTCGTGATACGGCTTGCGTCTCTTACACTATTCTTCCGCACCGCCCAATTCGGCGCTGCGCTGCTGGGTCGGTGGGCTGCGAAACGCGCCGCTGCCGCTGATGCGATCGTTCGCCCCAAAGAGACGAATCTTTTCCCGTACCCGCTCTTTGGCCGCCGCTCGCCCAGGAGCCAGGAACTTGCGAAAGTCCACCTCGTCCGGCATGGCGTCCATTGCAGCGCACATTTCGGCCACGAAACCCTGCTTGAGATAAGTGGCCACGTTCACCTTGGAAACGCCGTTCTCGATGGCGGCCAGCACACTTTCGTGCTTGACACCCGACGCACCATGCAACACCAGCGGGATGCCCACCTTGTCGTTGATGGCTCCCACGCGCTCAATGTCAAGCTCCGCCTCCCGACCTTTCATGGCGTGGATAGAGCCTACTGCCACGGCCAGCGAGTCACAGCCGGTGGACTGCACAAAGTCGAGGGCCTGGTCTGGGTCTGTCATGGCGGCTGCCACCTCTTCTGGCGTGGCGCCGGCCTGTAACACTTTGCCCAACTCGGCCTCCACCGGAAGGCCAGCAATGTGGGCGATTTCGACGATTTTGGCCGTCAGCGCCACGTTCTCCTCGTAGGGCAGCTTGGAACCATCGAACATGAGCGAGGTAAAGCCTTCGCGCAAGCAGCGCACGTTCTGCTCAAAGCTAGTACCGTGATCCAGATGCAACACCACGGGCACGTCGACCTGAGCGGCGGCGATTTTTACCATGCCGGCAGCCATGGACAGGCCAGCATAGCGAATAGCCCCCTGGCTCACCTGCAAGATAACCGGCGCACGCTCCTCGTGGGCCGTCTCGATGATAGCCTGTACCATTTCCAGGTTGTCCGCATTGAAAGCACCCACTGCAAAGCGGGCCTGCCTGGCATATTCCAACACTTCTTTACTGCTCACCAATGGCATGTCTATTCCTCCTTCAAACTCGTCGTCGAGTTGTTGAGTTACTCCCGTCGCCGAAAGACCAGCCGCCAACCCGACGGACCCGACGGACACCCCTCGATGGAAATATCTCCTATCTGTGCCCCCCACACCACCACATCGTACACCTGGCCGGGTGACATCTGAAAATCGGCGTAACCGGGATCGATCTCTGGTTTCAGGCCGGTGAAGAAACGATTCCACCCACCCTCCCAACTCACTTGTACTTCCACGTTGGGCAGTCCCCGCCCCTCGACGTCCTGTACATAGACTTGAAGCACGCCGGCCGTGTCCGGATCGCCGCACATCTGTTGCTGCTCCACCACGCGGTAAGGTGGGCGTACGTCTGGCGTCGGCGTGGCCTCGGGCGTAGGCGTGGCGGTAGACGTCGCTGTTGGCGTAGCAGTGGGTGGCGTGGTAGGCAACGGCGTTCGGGTCAAAGTAGGCGCCGGCGTCAGTGTCGGCGTATCAGTGGGAAGATGTGCAGCGACAGCCTCACTCTGAGCGCCCAGGGCATGGGACAGCAAGGCCAGCGCTCGCACAATCTCCGCGCTGCCTCCGGCACGATACAGCCGATCAGAGTAGGCGGCTAGTGCGCCAGGAGACCCTGTATCGCCCAGTGCCGCCAGCCGGGCCCGCGCCCGCGCCAGGTCGCTGGTCAAGTCATATGACATGGCGATGAGGTTGAGGTAATCGTCTCTCAAGTCAGCTCGTAAATCGGCAGGATCAGTGTCATAATACTCTACCGGATCAACAAGCCACGCGTAGAAAAGACCGAGAGACGTACCCACCACCAACCCCAACGCGACCCAGATAAGCCTTCGCACAACCACTGTTACAGGACCTTCCGTCACGGCACGGTGGGGGTCAGCGTCAGATAGGGTGCCAGCGATGGACTGGAGGCTCCCAGTGCCGCCGCCAACCGGGATAGACGGCCAACTTCAGCTTCAGGAGTGCCAGCCGCAAGAGAGGCTTCAGCATGGGATAGTACCAGTGCGGCCACGTCGGACACGCCCAGGCGGCTCAGACGTTCCCGTGCCGCGTCAAGGTTACCGGTCAAGGCATAGGCATCACTGACCATCAAAACATAGTCTGCCTGGTACACCTCTCTGAGATCGGTGAGTTCAGTGTCATAATACTCCACCGGCCACTGGATCCAACCGATAGTCAGTCCCAGGCCAACGCCCAGAGCGAGACCCAGCAAGGCCAAAAGTACCGTGACCCAGACTCGACGCGTAGCCGCCATCACTTTCCACCACCCAAAACAAGGGGGCCACCCCTCCTCAGTTGGAGGCCAGCCCCGCAGCAACCACAACCACCACTCTGAACGACGCCCGCAAACGTTGCGACGTAACCTAGCCCTTCTGTGAAAAAACTGGTATAATAATCGGGCAGGTCACACCACGCGCCCTGCCCTATCCATCACATCCATGCCGGAGGTGGGAGTCGAACCCACAAGAGGTCACCCTCACGCGAGTTTGAGTCGCGCGCGTCTGCCAGTTTCGCCACTCCGGCGCAGCAAATAGTATAGTCCAGAACCAAGGTTTAGTCAAATCATTGGTCATTTGCTTGTCTCCCCCACGGAGCCAGAGAGCATGCCACAACGCATGGATGATCAAGCACTCGCCGCTGCCGCTCAGCAGGGCAATCTGGATGCTTTCAACCAACTGGTGATCCGGTATCAGACGCTGGCCTACCACGTCGCCTACCGCATCTTGAGCGACGCCGATGCGGCGGCTGACGCCACCCAGGATGCCTTTCTCCGCGCCTACAAGGCCATCGGTCAGTACTACGGGGGATCTTTCAAGGCATGGATCTTGCGCATTGTCACCAACACCTGCTACGACCAACTGCGTGCCAAGCAACGGCGTCCCATCTCCTCGTTGGAGGCGTTGCTGGTGACCGAGCCCGCGCCGGGTCCTTCCTTTATCGACCAGGCTGAGTCGCCAGAAGCCTACGCCGTGCGGCAGGAGCTCAGCCGGGCAATCCAGGCCGGCATCAATGCCCTGCCAGCAGACCAGCGCGTTGCCCTGACATTGTGCGATGTCGCCGGCATGAACTATCAGGAGATTGCTGAAGCCACGCGGGTGTCACTCGGCACTGTCAAATCTCGCATCAGCCGTGCGCGGACCAAACTGCGCGATTATCTGCTGACTCAACAGGAACTTTTACCGGCTCAATACCGTCTAAGAGATGACACCTGAGACGTGCTGCGTACTGCGCAAGGACGCGTAGCACGCACACACCCTGGGTCGTAGAGACGATGACTATGGACTTTTTGCGACGACGAAACAACGCTAAACACGAACGCACCACGGCCATGCTGTCGGCTTACGTGGATGGCGAACTGGAGGCGGAGGACCGGCAGCGTGTGGAGGCGCATGTGGCCCAGTGCGATGCCTGCGCCGAGGAACTGCGCACCCTGCGGTATGCGAAAAATGTGCTGGCCAGAGCACCAATCCCGCGTATTCCCCGCTCCTTTGTCATCCGCCGGGCCGACCTGGAAGCCCCGGCGGTAACAACAGCGCCCCGTCGCCTGTTCGGCCTGAGCACCAGGCTGGCCTACGGCTACCTGAAAGGTGCAACCGCGCTGGTGACGGTGGTCTTTGCTTTGGCAGTCGCCGGTGACCTGATCGCGCAACTCAGCTTTGGTCGAGGCGAGTTGGCTCTGGCGCCAGGAGCGCAGGCGACGGTGGTTGACAAAGTGGTCGAGGTTGAGAAAGCGGTTCAGGTCGAGAAAGAGGTGGTCGTTCAGGATACGGAGGAGATGGAACAAAGCTACCAGGAGACGCCAACCCTTGTCGTCGAGGGCACGCCCGAGATGGAAATGCCGGCGGAGAAGATTGTCACACCGGCCCCCGTGGAGCGCTCGGCGCTTCCTACGGCCAGCCCACCCGTCCCGGGGACAGAACCAAGCATCCAGGCTTTGGCCGTGCCAGAACCAGCCACCACCCAGGAGGCAGTCACCGGAGATCTGCCACCGAAAGAAGCCGTTTCGGTCGAATCGGTCGAAGAAAGCTCCAAGGCAGGCGAAACTTTCACACCACTGCCGATGCCGACGGCGACACCACCACCCTCCCCTGTGCCATCGGCCACGCCGGAACCAGCCGTCACCACCGTGGTGAGGGAAAGAGAAGACACTGGAGGTCTCACCGGCTTCAGAATAGCCGAAATTGGGTTGGGGGCAGCGGTCTTGATCCTGCTCGTCGCCACTCTCGTCGTCCGTCGCCAGCAATCGTCGTAGCACGCAGGGCAGCACCCTGCGCCAGATTCATCCTCATATCAGCACCCCACACGGGGATGCGCTTGAAAACAGGCGCATCCCTGTTGACTTTTTGGGCTAAAATCAGTACAATTAAACCAGTAACAGCGCGTCTGGCGAACCCTTGGGTCTCGACAGAGAGGGGGGATACCGGCTGTGACAGAGCAGAGAATTCTGATAGTAGATAGCAGCGAGGCTTTTGCTACCATGCTCAAAGAAGGGCTGGAATCGTCTGGCCCCTACGAAGCCATCGTCGTCACCAGTGGCACGGATGCCCTCGATGTTCTCGTGCAGAATCAAATTGACCTGGCCATCGTAGACATGGGCCTGGATGACATGGACGGGCAGGCGTTGGTGCAATCGTTGCGCCAGTCTAAACCAGACCTGCGTATCATGCTCATCCCTCTCTTTGGACAGGAACTGACGGATGAAGAACGCTCGCTGGAAGTGCAAGGCGTATTGCCCAAACCCTTCTTCATGGACGATCTGCCGGGCCTGATCCAGGGAGTCTTGCCATCTTCTGGAGAGAAGGAAAAGCGGGTGGCCAAAGCCCCCGTCGAAGCGCCTCCGAAGCCTCGCCCTGAACCGGCTCCGGTTCCCAGGCCTGCCAGCCGCGAGACGTTTTCTTCTCGCGACGTGAACGCCCTTCTGCAGGAGCTTTTCGAAGAAGTCCGCGCCGAGGCAGTGCTTTTCGTCCACGGGCCAGATCTGATCGCCCACGCGGGCAATATTACTCGCGTGCGCGCCCAGGAACTTGCCGGGCTAGCCGTTGAGAGCATGAACGCGGCTCAGAAAATGGCCGTCTTCCTGGGGGAAACCGACGACCGCTTTGAGCAATGTACCCTTGAGGGGGATGAGTACAGCGTCTATTCCATGAGCGTGACGCCCACCACGATGCTGTCGGTGTCCCTCAGTGCCAGAACGCCCGCAGGCATCGTCCGGTATAACCTTCGCCGGCTGGCCGACGCACTGGCAGATGTCTGGCGCGAATAATCGCTCGCCAACACAAGACACAGGGGGCCGGAGGACATCTCCGGCCTATCTGTTTGGCCCCTTGGAAAGGATAGAACATGTCGCAAGAGAAACTGGTGCTGATAGACGGCCATGCACTCGCCTTTCGAGCCTTCTACGCGCTGCCAGCCGACATGGCCACAGCCCGGGGCGAGTTGACCAACGCCGTGTACGGCTTTGTCTCCATACTGCTGAACGTCATCCGCGATGAAAAACCCGATTACCTCATCGTCGCATTCGACACTGGGCACACCTTTCGCCACGACGAATACGCCGCATACAAGGCCCATCGTGCCCGCATGCCCCAGGAATTGGCCGACCAGATGGAACGCATTCAACAGATCGTCGAAGCGATGAACATCCCCATCGCCGAGGCGGAAGGATTCGAGGCTGACGACGTGCTGGGGACCCTCTCCCGCCAGGCGGCGGAACAGGCACTCGCCACCCTCATCGTCACCGGCGACTCGGACCTCCTCCAACTCATCAACCCCAACGTGCGCGTGCTCCTGGCGGGGCATCGTTTCACCGACGCCAAAACGTACGACGAAGACGGCGTCCGCCGCCGGTACAGACTCGAGCCCAAGCAGCTCATTGACCTCAAATCGCTGGTCGGCGACTCGTCGGACAACATCCCTGGCGTGCGGGGTGTGGGGGATAAGACGGCCACGCCGCTCCTCCAAAAGTACGGTACCGTCGAAAGCGTCTACGAACACCTGGATGAGGTCACTACGGCACGCGCCAGAAACGCCCTGGAAAAGGGACGCGACGTGGCCACTCTGAGCAAGCGGCTGGTCACCATCCGCACCGACACACCGGTGACACTCGATCCCCAAGCAGCCCGCTTTGGCGACTTTGACCAGCAGGTAGTGTCAACACTGTTCAGGGAGTTGGGCTTTCGGAGCCTGCTCCAACGACTGCCGGGCGGCGCACCCGCTGGGCCAGCAGGCCAGTTATCGCTCTTTGACCAGGCACCGGAGGAACACAAGCTCGCTGGGCCGGGGAAACACCATGTGGTAGACACGAGCGAAGCTCTGGACGCTCTGGTCAAAGTTTTGAGGCGCGCCAACGCCTTTGCCTTCGACACAGAGACCACAGGGGTAGACCCCGTACAAGCCAAACTGGTTGGCCTGGCTCTGGCCGTCGCCCCTGACGAGGGGTACTATGTGCCGGTGGGCCACCAGACCGGCAAGCACCACCTCCCATGGGAGGTGGTACGCGAACGGCTCCGGCCGCTACTGGAAGACCCGAAAGTCCAAAAGTACGCACACAACTCTGGATACGACGTTTTGGTATTGGCCCAACACGGCATCAAGACCAAGGGCGTGGCCTTTGATACCATGCTTGCGGAATGGGTGCTGGACCCGGCCAGCCGAAACCTGGGGCTGAAGAATCTGGCCCTGGCACGTCTGGGCATCGAGATGACCGACATCAAAGAACTCATCGGCTCTGGCAAATCTCAGCGCAGCATGGCCCAGGTACCGGTGAGTCAGGCCGCCCCATATGCCACTACCGATGCCTACGCGACCTATGGCCTGGTAGAACCGCTGGCAACAGAATTGCGCGAGCGGCAACTGTGGCTGCTGTTCGACGAGTTGGAAATGCCCCTCGTGCCGGTCCTCGTCGCCATGGAGCGAGCTGGCGTCAAGCTGGACATTGACTACCTGCAAGAGATGGCCAAGACGCTGGGCGGCCGGCTGGTCGAGCTGACAGAGGAGATTCACAGACTGGTTGGGCATCCGTTCAACATCGGCTCGACACAGCAGTTGAGCGATGCCCTTTTCGTCACGCTCAAGCTGCCCCCCAAAGGCGTGCGCAAAACCAAGTCAGGCCACTACTCCACGGCTGCCGATGTGCTGGACAAGCTGCGTGGACAACATGAGGTGATAGACCTCCTCCTGGAACAGCGGGCACTCTCCAAGCTCAAGACGACCTATGTCGAGGCATTGCCGCAACTGGTGAATCCAGCTACAGGGCGGGTTCACACCTCCTTCAACCAGACGGGCACCGTCACCGGGCGGATCAGCTCCAGCAACCCCAACTTGCAGAACATTCCCATCCGCACCGAACTGGGACGCCAGGTGCGCCGGGCCTTCGTCGCCGAGGAGGGGCGGTTGCTGCTGGGAGCTGACTATTCACAGGTGGAATTGCGAGTGCTGGCACACATCTCCCAGGACGAGGGTCTGCTGGACGCCTTCCGCCAAGGCGAGGACATTCACCGCACGACAGCGGCGGCGGTCTATGGCGTACCACTGGCCGACGTGACGTACGACATGCGCCGTGTAGCCAAGACGGCTAACTTTGCCATGGTCTACGGCTCCAGCGCCTATGGGTTAGCGCAACAGACCGGACTCACCCCAGACGAGGCAGCCAGGTTCATAGAGACCTATTTCGCCCGCTTTCCCCGCGTGCGGGCGTACATCGAAAGCACCAAGAAGCAAGCTGCCCGGCAGGGATACGTCGAGACGCTGCTGGGCCGGCGACGCTACTTCCCCGAGTTAGCCCCAAAGAGCAAGGTGATGCCCGGGCAGCGCCGCGCCGCCGAACGGATGGCCATCAATGCCCCAATCCAGGGCAGCGCGGCTGACATTATCAAGATCGCCATGATCCGGCTCCACCAGGTGCTACAAGAGAGGAACCTCCGCAGCCGGATGATCCTCCAGGTACATGACGAGCTGGTTCTTGAAGTCCCTAAGGAGGAAGTGGGCACACTGGCCCCCCTGATCACAGAGATCATGGAAGGCGCTTTCGATCTGGCTGCGCCCCTGAAGGTTGACGCAGAAGTCGGGCCAAATTGGCTAGAGATGGAACGCATACGCTAGCAGAGCAGAACGCAAGGAGAATGAATGAAACGCGGCCTACAAAGTGCTCTGGTCTTGCTTGCCGTCGTCTGGATATTCATCGTTCTCGGTTTCTACTACTGGGGGCATCAGTCCAGCCTCAAAGGCCCCGTGGTAGGACTGGGTCGCACCCTGGGGCTGATGCTCATCTCGGCCGCCCTGAGCATTGTGGCCCTGAGCGGAGGCTGGCTCCTGTCGCGGTTGCTTCATCTGTCGTACGACTCATTGGCGGAGGCCTTCATCTTCTCGTTGGGCCTGGGCATGGGTCTGATGGCCTTGCTAACACTGGCTCTTGGTTTTGCTGGCCTGTTGCGCCCCCTGGTCTTCTGGGCCATCACCCTCGTCTGGACTGCCCTGGGCTTACCCTGGCTCTATCGCTCTGTGCAGCGATTTGTCAATGCACCCAAACCGCCAGCAGAGTCCTTATCCCGCTTTGATTACTTTCTTCTGGCTGTGCTCGGTATCAACCTGTTCGCTGCGCTGCAGATCGCGCTGATCCCACCCATCGGCTGGGATGCACTCACCACCCATCTGGTGCTGGTTCGCGAAGCCCTGGAGGCCCAACGTTTGCTGGCCGGACCATTGCTCAATCGTCCGTTGGTCGGGCACTGTCTGTTTGTGTGGGGTATGGCCCTGGGAGGGGATACCATGCCCCAGTTAATCAGCTTCTGGCAGTCGGTGGCCATGGCCGCCACCGTGTGGGTCCTAGGCCAGCGATTCTTTGGCCAGCGCGTAGCCCTGCTGGCGACAACGATCCTTTTTTCGGTCGAGGTACTGGTCCTGACCGCCGCCTGGCCCTACGTGGACCTGGCTACAGGACTGTTCAGCTTGCTCGCCGTCTTTGCCCTGGTCAAGTGGCAGGTTGGGCAGGCAGAGAGCAAGAGAAGGCGCGTCTGGCTGGCAGTGTCGGCTGTGATGGGCATATTGGCTGCCCATACCAAGCTCAACGGGCTGTTTGTCCTGCCCGCCTTGGCCGTGGGCGCGATCGTCGGCCTGTGGTGGCAGCGACGGTGGATAAGAACCGTTGCCGCCGACATCGCCGTGACAACTGTGGCGAGTGGTCTCCTGGCTTCCGTCTTGACGCTATCGGAGAAGGCCCTGAGCAGCAAGGCGACGACCGACGTCACCAGAGTGCTGGGGACAGCCGCTTCGGTGGCCTCCCGCACGCTGGCCCCGGCGGATCTATGGACACAGGCAGGCCGCTACCTGGCGGTTCCCTGGCAGTTGACCATCCTCGGCAGACAAGGCACAGCCGCCTTTGACGGAGCCATCACGCCCCTTTTTCTGATCCTATTGCCCCTGCTCCCCTTCCTGCGACGCAAAGAAAGAGTGATTCTTTCCCTGGGAATCACCGGCCTGATAGAATTCGGCGCCTGGCTTCTGGTTCCAAGGGGCTATTACCAGAGCCGCCATCTGATCGCGACCTACCCCCTGTTCAGTCTGCTCACAGCCTACGTCATCCACCGCCTGCCTGAGCTTGACCGGGAGCGGTTCTCTTTGTCAGGATTCTTCCGCCTGGTGCTGGTCATGGTACTGGGCATACAGACAGTGACCATGATAGCGTGGCGAGAGATCTATGATCCGTTGCCCTACCTGCTGGGAATGCAGAGTCGCACGGAATATTTGGCTCGACATCTGAACGGCGGCTGGTCGCCAGGCTACTACAACGTCATGCAGGTCATCAATGACACCCTGCCCCAGGACAGCAAGGTCGGATTTGTGGCCCCGGAATCGCGGGTGTATTACTGCCAGCGCGACTATGTCCGTTACCCGTTTCAGAAAGGCGGCACCGCTGAAGAGATGGCGGCCACCGCTGAAGACCAGGGCCTCACACACCTGCTGGTGAGTTGGAGCGGGATCACGTACTATTTGAATTTTGACCCCGCCGCGGATGATGCGGCGCAACATCAGACATGGACCGCCTTCTCCAACGAACTGGAACGCTTCCTGGCAGACCGCGCCGTGCTGGAATATAACGAGCAGGACTCTTTTGGCCTATATCGCCTTGAGTGAGGACAACCCTGACCGATTGAAAGGAGAACCAGAGTCAGTGAACTCCGGTCAATCCAACACACATGGCTCGCGGGAGGCCGATGTTCACCGCCGGAGTGCCTATCCGACAAGTCCCAGTGCGCTGGCTAGACCACCGTCCAGCGAGGGGTTGTGGTCCGCCCGGGGCGATTCTTCGGACAGGCTGTGAGAAGGGAGAACCCGTGAACAGGCTGAAACGGCCGCCGTGGATAGGACCAAGCCTGCTTCTCCTGCTGCTGGTTGGCTACACATGGGCCACATGGTACTCTTTTACGCGACGCGTGCCGGGAGGCAATGATTTTCTCGCCCATTACACCGCATGGGAAGCTTATCTCAAACAGGGCGTCAGTCCATATTCCGAACAAGCCGCGCTGTATACCCAACAGGCTATCTATGGCCGTCCTGCTTCAGGTAGAGAAGACCAGAATCGGCTGGTGTATCCGTTCTACTCGATTATCGTTCACGGGCCGTTGGTTTACATTGACTATCCGGTGGCGCGCGCAATCTATATGACCTTGCTTCAGGCAGCACTATTTGCCGGTGTCGTCATGACGCTTCATCTCGTCCACTGGCGTCCGCCAAGCTGGTTGCTTGCCATCACCCTGGCCTGGTGTGTGCTTTACTACCCAACGGCCAGAGGCGTGATCCTTGGACAGTTCGCCATCTTTGGCTTCTTCTCTTTGGCTGGCACGCTGTTTCTATTGCGACGTCATCGGGATGGTTCTGCCGGCGCTCTGTTGGTGCTATCAACCATCAAGCCCACTCTGGTCTTTCTGGTGATACCGTTTCTTCTCGCATGGGGAATGGCTCGTCGTCGGTGGCGCTTTGCGGCAGGCTTTGTGGGAACGTTGGCTCTACTGTCATTGGGCAGCCTGATAGCCCTCCCGACGTGGATCGGCGAGTGGGCATACCGGATTGGACGGTATGATGAATACACGGTCGGACAAAGCCCGGTAAGGTGGCTGATCCATATGATAGCCCCAGGCCTTGGCCGGGAGGGTGAGATAGCGATCCCTGTTCTGCTGGTCAGTGGCATGTTGGTCACGTGGTGGCTCGCTACCCGCCCAGGGAAAGACGTTAGATTCTACTGGGCCCTTGGTGTGACACTCGTTGTCTCCAACCTCATCGTGCCTCGTTCTGCCACGACAAACTATGTTTTGTTGTTTGTACCCATCCTGTGGATGTTTGCAGCGTTGGACCGTGGTGCCAACTGGGGAAGGTTTGTTCTCCTGGCGTCCATGCTGATCTCCCTGGTAGGCCTGTGGTGGCTACACGCTGTAACCGTGTGGGGCAATGCTGAGCACCCTATCATGTTCATCCCTCCTCTCCTGATCCCCGGCATGGCGCTAATCTTTGGACACCGCTGGCTTGTCCGGGACGCTGAGGAAGCAGCGGTGCTACCATGACTTGCGGCTGCCCTTCGAAACTCCAGCCATGACTGTTCGGGAAAGAGATAGAATCGTGAACAACCAGCAGAAAAATGCATCCCCACAGCGTGGCCATAGGTTTACGACATGAGAACCGAGACAAAGGGCAAACGGCTTTCCTCGTCGCTGATCGCGATTTTCGCCATCAGCCTTGCCATACGCCTGCTCACCGCGCTGCCCATGCGCCAACCCGGCTTTATGGACGCCCACTACTATTACGTCGGCGCGCTGAACCTGATCGAGGGGCGCGGTTTCAAAGATCCCTACATCTGGAACTACCTGGACAACCCGACCGGCATACCCCATCCCAGCCATCTCTACTGGATGCCACTGCCCTCGCTGGTGGGCTGGGGGGGGATGGCACTGCTTGGATCGTCGTACCGCGCCGGGCAGGTGGGATTCATCCTCCTGTCGGCATTGCTGCCGCTGGTGAGCTATGCCGTCGCCCGTCGAGTTTCGGATCAGCGCCACCACGCCATTTTGGCCGCGCTGGTGACGATCTTTAGCGGCTTCTATCTCCATTTCTGGGTCTCTACGGAAAGTGCGACGCCCTTTGCCCTGGCCGGAAGCCTCACCCTGCTGGCGATGGGCCTGGCATTGGACAGTGGCCACGCGGCGTGGTTCGGCCTGGCCGGTGCCACCGCTGGCCTGGCCTACCTCTCCCGCTCCGATGGCCTCCTGTTCCTCCTCGTTGCCCTCCCCCTGCCCTGGCTCATCCGCCACAGGCGAGACGCTTCACGCATGACGTTTTACGCTTCACGTCTCACCCTGTTCCTCACCGCCTTCCTCCTCATCACCGCCCCCTGGTTCTACCGCAACTGGCGAGTCACCGGCACCCCCCTGCCCGGCGGTGGACTCCAGACTTTGTGGTTCCATTCCTACGACGATCTCTATAGTTATGGCCGGGCTTTCACCTCAAAAACCTACCTGGCCTGGGGTTGGCGCAACATCCTAGGTTCCAAGTTGCACGTAGCGGCCACCAACCTGATGACCGTGATCGCCGTGGATTGCCTGATCTTTCTCTTTCCTCTGGCCCTCGTGGGGCTCTGGTCATTGCGGCGACGGCGGTTGGTCTGGCCGTTTCTGCTCTACGCGCCGCTCCTCTGGCTGGCCATGACCATCGCCTTCACCTACCCCGGCTGGCGGGGTGGGTTGCTCCATTCCAGCACAGCCTGGCTGCCCTTTCTCTTCCCGGCAGCGCTGGTCGGCCTGGACCGGAGTGTGGACTGGGCTATCCGTCGCCGCCACACATGGGACGCCCGCCAGGCAGGGCGCGTTTTTGGCACCGGCATCGTGCTGCTGGCCGTGCTGTTGAGCGGGCGGATCTACTTTCCCAAGGTGTTGGGGGGCAGCCTCGCCGACCCGGTCTGGAATCGAAGCGACCTCGTCTACCGAGAGGTGGACACTTGGTTGACCACTCACGCAGCGCCAACCGACCTGGTGATGGTCAACAACCCGCCGTCATTCTATTACCACACCAGGCGATCGAGCGTCGTTGTGCCTGCCGAAGGCCCGGAGACACTGGTCCGCATCTGCGACCGGTATGGCGTGCGTTTCGTCGTACTGGATCACAACGTCGTGCCTGCACTGGCCCCGCTGTACCAGGGCCAGGTGACACATCCGCGCCTGATGGAGCGGGCACGCCTGGGAGATAACATAGAGCACCAACTGATCATCTACCAGGTTGTGGAGGGCTCGCCATGAGCCAAGACGAGCAGAAAACGCGCAACCGACGATGGGCTATCATCGCTCTCCTACTGAGTACCCTGTCCGCCGCTCTCTACCTGGGCTGGACGGCAACCTCTGGTCATCCCGGCTTTCCTCTGGACGACGGCTGGATCCACCAGACCTACGCCCGCAACCTGGCCCTCACGGGCCAGATGGCCTACGTGCCGGGACAGCGCTCGGCCGGCTCCACATCTCCGCTGTGGACGATCCTGGTCAGCATCGGCTACCTGCTGCGGCTCGACTACCGGCTGTGGACGTACCTGCTCGGCCTGGTCGGCCTGGCTCTCACGGCCTGGACAGCCTATCGCCTGGCTCACCGCCTGTTCCCCGACCAGCCGTGGGCCGCGCCATTGACCGGGCTCCTGTGCGCACTGGAATGGCACCTCGCCTGGGCCGCCTTGTCTGGCATGGAGACCCTCCTGTTCACCTGGTTGCTTCTCTCGTTGATGAATCTGCAACTTGCAATCTGCAACTCGCGGTCCACCCTTCGCCGTGCGCCGTTCGTCATGGCTGGCATTGTGGCCGGACTCCTTACGCTCACACGACCCGAGGGATTGCTCCTGGCTGGGCTGGTAGGGCTGGCGCTGCTGTGGCACGCCTGGCGCGAGGCCCGCTGGCAGGGTCTTCTGGCCGTGACCGGCTACGGGTTGGCGTTCGCCATCGTCCTATCGCCGTGGCTGGCCTTCAACCTGCGTGTCTCAGGGCAGCCGTTCCCCAACACCTTTTACGCCAAGCAAGCCGAGTACCGGGGCTACTTGACGCTGCCCATCTGGACCCGCCTGACCCACATCCTTCTGCCCACCTTGGCTGGTGCGCAATTCCTCCTCATCCCGGGCTTTCTCCACACTGCCCTCGACCTGCGCATCACGCATCGCGCCTCGCACCTCGCGTATCGCACATCACACTTTATTCGTTACTCATCAATCGTCACCCGTCTCCCTATCCTCTGGTGGCTGATCACCGTCCTGGTCTACGCCCTCCGCCTGCCGGTCAATTATCAGCACGGTCGCTACCTTATTCCGACCATTCCGCTGCTCATCCTGTACGGCGTAAGCGGCACGCTGCGGCTGGTGCGACCGGCCTCACCGCGAATGTGGGTTCGGGTGGTGAGTCGGAGCATGCTTCTGGCGACACTCGTCTTGCTGCTGGCCTTCTGGGTACGCGGCGCGCAGGTCTATGCCGACGACACCGGATTCATCGACGGTGAGATGGTGACCGTGGCTCACTGGCTCAACACCAACACCGAACCGGACGACCTCATCGCCGTCCATGACATCGGTGCAGTGGGCTATTTCACGCAGCGCCCGCTGCTAGACCTGGCTGGCCTCATCACGCCCGAGGTTGTCCCTTTCATCGCCGACGAAACGCGCCTGCTGGCCTTCATGGCCGAGCGAGGCGCCGATTACGTCATCTTTTTTCCTGACTTTTCGGATGCCTACCACCGCATGGCCAACGACCTTCGCCTACACGCCGTTTACAGCACCGGCTACGCGTGGACGCGTCGCCAGGGCATGGAGAACATGGCCATCTTTCGGGCCAAGTGGCAGTGAAATTTGCCCGTTTGCCTTTTCGGTGCTATAATAACGTTCAATTCCATACCCGCACCATCAAGGCGCAAAGGCGGTGACGGAGAAAAGTAAGCAGGGAGAATCCGCCAGGGAGGAGGGGCCGTGACTGAAAGTCCCTCTCGCGAGGAAACCTGCAGAAGTTCGCTCCTGAGCCGGACGGGGGAAAACCGCAGCGACAAGGCGCGGCAAGTAGTTCGTCCCGGAGACCCACCGTTACCAGGGTAGCCGATAGCCGGGGCGTGGCCGTCGGCACAACGAGTGGGCCTGCTTTCGCAGGCCAAACAGGGTGGTACCGCGGGAGCAGCACGCGTGGCTCTCGTCCCTACTTTGGGGCGAGGGTTTTTGTTTCAACAGGGCGAGCGATATGGGTTACTCCAAAGCTTACACGTGGCGTCTTCAGATAGCACTGCTCTCTCTACTGGGTCTTGCGCTGTTGTCAAGACTCCTGTGTCTGGGAAATATCTTTCAGAGCGGAGACAACGCCGCACTGGCCGTCAACGTCATCGTCAATCCAGGATACTCGTGGATGATTCGAGGCAATTACGGGGTCCTGATAAATCTCTTTGTCAAGTTGTTCGTGGGCCTTGTGTCATCCCTGGGCATCACCATCACCGAATTCTGGTGGAAGGCACCGGTAGCCTTGCTCGGTACGCTGCAGGTGCCCTTGAGTTTCCTTTTTCTAAGAAGGTTGGGCTCTACGGAGGCGGGCGCGCTTTGGGGTGCGGCATTCGTGGCCATACTCCCTATCCACGTCATGCAGTCGCGGTATCCATATGGCTACGAAGTTTTCGGTGTGTTCTTTGGCGCGATAGCGCTGTGGTCGCTCCTCAATTTCTTTAACCATCCAACGACAAAGACCGGGCTTGTGGCATCCCTGTGCTCTGCCTTGTACCTGATTTCTCACGGCTACATCATTCCTTTCATTCCCTGTTTAGTCTCCGTTGCGGCTCTGTTCCCTCCCAGTGAAAGGGACAGTGCTCTGGACAAGCTTGGTACGGGAATCAAGCTTCTAACCGCCAGGCTCGTGTGGCTCTTGCCTGTGTTGTCTCTGCCGTTGTGCTATACTTCTGTCGTGCATGGGCTACAAAAGCGGGCTCGAATTGGCTTTTTCTTGCCGAATCATATCTTGGGATTTGTGGAGAACACAGGGGTGCTCTTGGCCCTATGTTTGCTTGTATTCACCGTGATCGGCACGCTCTCTAGAAAAACCAGATCTAAAGAGATCCTGTTGTTGGCCACGTGGGGCCTGGCATACCTGGCGCCTCTCTTTTTCGGCACGCCCCCCGGCGTTACCGTCGTGAGAGGGTACATGCTCGTAGGAACCTTTTATCTGGTGCTGTGCACGACACTGGTGCTCGACAAGCTGGCAAAGGAGCACAAAAGGCTGATCGTCATCCTGATCTCCCTTTGCTTCCTGACCACACTGTGGGGCACGGCCGAAAGCATTTTTGGTTACGACCAGTGGGTTGATCCGTCCGGGGTCAAGATCGAACGGGGTGGCATACCGCCCGATCCGGGTTCCAAGGCAGCGGGCTATCTAGTCAGAAGCTATGTTTCGCCTGCCGACAAAGCCCTTGCCATTCACAGAGCTGTCGAGCCGCCCAATCTATTCTACTATTTTGGGCGCACTGGATATGCCTATTACGACCTGACCCTGGAGCAATCGCTTGAGCAGTTCTGGCAGACAAAAGACCGCGTGGACATTGTCATCTGCGACGCAGACCAGCTACCGGCTGTAGAGGCCGATGGCAGCTTTGTCGAGCGTATGGTCATCCTATCCAAAGATGTCCCGCGCCTGTGGATCTATGCCAGACCCGACGTCGACATGCCCTCTATCCGCGCCGACGTCGTCGCCCTCAACCGGGCTTTTGACCAGGCGTATGCCTGGGACGTGACCGTGAGATGAACTCACTACGAGAAGGAGTGACCATGCTGGACAAACTCAACACCTCGCAACAAAAGGCTCTCAAAGCTCTGGAGACATTGACCGACCTGGCAGCCCTCGACGCCTGGCACCTGCAGTATCTGGGCAGAAAAGGTGAACTGACGCAATTGCTGCGCAGCGTGGGCCAGCTTCCCCGTGAAGAGCGCCCGGCCGCCGGTTGTCGCGCCAACGAAGTCAAGATAGCGCTGCAGAACGCCCACGAACGTCGCCTGGCCGATCTGAAACGCCAGGCCCGCGCGCAGTCGCTGGCGGCCGAACAGGTGGACGTGACCCTGCCCGGTCGGCCGCCGTCGGTGGGGCGGCTGCACCTCAGCACCCAGACCTTGCGCCGTGTCTATGCCATCTTTGCCGATATGGGCTTCCAGGTCTATCGCGCGCCGGAGGTGGAAACTGATGAACTCAACTTCGAATTGCTCAATATGCCGCCTCACCACCCGGCCCGCGATATGTGGGACACATTCTACACCACTCACGAAGGCGTGCTGTTGCGGACGCACACCTCTCCAGGGCAGATCCGTGCGATGCGCCAATACTGCCCCGAGCCGATTCGCGTCATCCTGCCCGGCATGTGCTACCGCTACGAACAGGTCACAGCCCGCTCCGAGATGATGTTCCACCAGGTGGAAGGACTGGCTGTGGGCAAGCAGATCACCATGACCGACCTCAAAGGCGTCATGACCGAATACGCCCGCCGCATGTTCGGTGAGGGCCGCAAGATGCGCTTCCGGAGCAGCCACTTCCCCTTCACTGAACCGAGCGTCGAGGTAGATATGGACTGTATTCTCTGTGGCGGAGAAGGGTGCCGCGTCTGCAAATACACTGGCTGGTTAGAGATCTCTGGCGCAGGCATGGTTCACCCGGTGGTGCTACGCAACGGTGGCTACGACCCGGACGTCTACAGTGGCTTCGCCTTTGGCATGGGTGTCGAGCGGCCGGCCATGCTGCTCCATGGCATTGACGACATTCGCTACTTTTTCTCCAACGACGTGAGGTTCCTGGAGCAATTTGGATAACTTGAAAGAATATTGAGGCTCCCTATCCTCCTCGATAGGGATCGAGCTGCCATCACTGAGCATCGTCAGCGTCCCTGGTTCACCGAGTAAACTGTCGTCGTGCTGATCGTGCTACTTGGCAAGATCGTTCTCGAGCAAATCACTCTTGAGGCTGGCTGGAGAAACTTATAGCCTGACCTGGGTACAGCAAACCCAGGCGAACAAAGAAGAACCATGAGACATCCAAGGCATTTCCCTGTACAATTCGCTCCCTGGCTGACAAAAGGACGGGGTCAGTTCATCTTTCGAGACCGGCGCATCCGCTTCCGATGCGACTATTTCCCTTATGTCGAGCCCGGACTGGATACCTCGGTCAGTTGCATGTTGTGCGACGGAACTGGCTGCCGGCTGTGCGGCGATACCGGCTGGCTGGAGGCCATTCCCGGCGGCATGGTTCACCCCCAGGTACTGCGCAACTACGGCATCGACCCGGACTGCTACACCGGGTTTGCTTTCGGCGCCGGCCCGGACCGCATCGCTGCCCTGAAATACGGCATAGACGACATCCGTCGCTTCTACACCAACGATCTGCGGTTCCTGGGACAATTCAATTGACACTGGAAGATTGGAGGCCCCCAACAGGCAGCCTTCCAACCTTTCATTTTTCTAAACCTACAAGGAGTGACTGACATGAGAGTACCCTTGAGTTGGCTTCAAGCTTACGTAGACATCACCCTCCCCATCGCGGAACTGGCCGAGCGGTTGACGCTGGCCGGTCTCGAGGTGGCAAGCATCGAAACCATCGGCCTGCCGGGCGCGGAACTGCCCTGGGATACAGACAAGATCCTGGTCGGCGAAATCGTCGAGGTCAAGCCACATCCCAATGCCGATCGGCTGGTGCTGGCCGTGGCGGATTACGGAGCTGACGAGTACGAGACTCTCGTCACCGGCGCACCCAACCTCTTTCCCTACAAAGGGCAAACCGGCTTGCGCTTAAAGATCGCTTTCGCCATGGAGGGCGCAAGCCTGTACGACGGACATGCCGAGGGCAAGAAACTGATGCAGCTCAAGAGGACCAAAATTCGCGGCGTTCCCTCGCGGGCGATGGCCTGCTCGGAGAAAGAGCTGAACCTGGGCGATGACCACAGCGGCATCATCCTCCTGCCCGACGATGCGCCGGCCCCCGGCACACCGCTGACCGACTATCTGGGCGACGTGGTGTTAGACCTGGACCTGACGCCCAACCTGGCGCGCTGCTTCTCTATGGTCGGCGTGGCACGCGAGGTCGCCGCCCTCACCGGGGCCAAGCTACGCCTGCCGGATACCTCGATGATCGCTGAAGGCGAGCTGGCAGACGATCAGGTCAAGATCGTCATCCAAGACCCCGACCTGTGCAACCGCTACTCGGCGACGATCATCCGCGACGTGACCATCGGGCCCTCGCCATTCTGGATGCAGCGACGGCTGACGATGGCCGGAATGCGGCCCATCAGCAACATCGTGGACATCACCAACTATGTCATGCTCGAACTGGGCCAGCCGCTCCACGCCTTCGATTATGATCTGCTCCTTGAGCGTGCCCGGCGGTCAGGACATGACGTACCGACCATCATCATGCGCCGCGCTCGCCCCGGCGAGCGGATGACCACCCTTGACGAGGTAGATCGAGAACTGGCCTCGGACATGCTGATGATCACCGACACCGCCGGCCCCATCGCCGTGGGCGGCATCATGGGCGGCGCCGAGACCGAGATCCACGACGACACCCGCAACATCCTGTTAGAGTCGGCCAATTTCGATTTCATCAACAATCGGCGCACGGCCCAGACACTCAAGATCCCCAGCGAAGCCACCGCCCGCTTCGGACGGGGCGTCCCGGCCTCCGGCACCGTACCTGCTGCCCAACGCGCCAGCGACTTGATGCGCACTCTGGCCGATGGCGTGATCGCCGAGGGTGTGGCCGACGCCTATCCCGTGAAGCAGCCCATCGTCACCGTCGAACTGCCGGTGAGTGAAGTGGAACGCATCCTGGGCATCGCCGTGCCCCAAGACGAGATCTCTCGTATCCTGGAATCGCTGGACTTCACCGTGGCCCACAGCGGCGACATGTCGACCGTCACCGCGCCGCAGCACCGCCTCGACGTGACCATCCCGGCTGACCTGATCGAAGAGATCGCCCGCATCTACGGTTACGACCGTCTGCCCACTACCCTCATGAGCGACGAACTGCCGCCGCAGCGCAGCAACGTCGAACTAGAGATCGAGGAGCAGGTGCGGGACGTCCTGGCTGGCGCGGGGTTGCAGGAGGTTATCACCTACTCCCTGGGCAACCTGCCCGCCTACGCCAAACTCACGCCCGGCGGCCCCGAACCGAACCCAGATGACTACATCCGGCTGGCCAACCCCCTGACCCCGGAGCGCGAGTACATGCGCCGCACGCTGATGACCAGTCTCTTGGAGACCGTGCGAGATAACCTTCGCTTCCAGGAGCGGATCGCGATCTTTGAAATTGGCCGCGTCTATTGGCCACGCGAGGGTGAAACCCTGCCGGAGGAGCCGCGTCACCTCTGCATCGCCATGACCGGTTCCCGAACGAGTCATTTCTGGCACGGCGGCGAGACAGAGGCGCTTGATTTCTACGATCTGAAAGGCGTCGTAGAGACACTTGTGACCCGCCTGAACCTGGCCAACGTGACTTTTGCGCCAGCGAACCATCCCACGCTCCACCCTGGTCGCGCGGCGACGCTCTCAACCGCCGACGCGGACGCTGGTGTGTTGGGCGAGGTGCACCCTGATGTCTGTGAGGCGTATGGGCTGGGCAACCGCCGCGTCCGCCTGGCCGAGTTCAACCTGGAAAAGCTCCTGGCGACATCTGGTGAGCCGGTGCAGATGACACCTATTTCTCCCTATCCGGCGGTCTACGAGGACGTGGCTCTCGTCGTGGACGAGGCTCTGCCCGCCGCCGAGGTGCAGCAAGCCATCGTCACTGCTGGCGGCAGGCTGCTCTGCCGCGTCCAACTGTTTGACGTCTACCGGAGCGACCAACTGCCACCAGACAAGAAATCACTGGCTTTCAGCCTGACCTACCAGGCCATGGATCGCAGTCTGACGAGCGACCAGGTGGCCAAAGAGCGCCAGCGCATGATACGGCGGCTGGAACGCCAGATCGGTGCGCAGTTGCGCGAATGACGATGCAACTGATTCTCCTTTAACGATCACAAGGCCCATCTCACGCGAGATGGGCCTTGCGTCATCTGGCGAAAATCGCAAAAGTATGGTATCATACCCCCCAGTCTGGCCTCTGGTGGCTTGGTAACTCATCCGCGGCGACGTCAAGCGAGGCCTGTAAAAAGGACATTGCATGAGATACCTGATCATATCCGACATTCACGCCAATCTCGCGGCCTTTGAGGCCGTTCTCGACAGTGCCGGCGATTTCGACAAAATCTGGTGCCTGGGAGATCTGGTGGGCTACGGGCCTGATCCCAACGAGTGCATCGCAAAACTTCAACAGTTCGATCATCTCTGCGTGGCTGGCAACCACGACTGGGCTGTCCTGGAACGCCTGGACCTGGAGGATTTTAACCCCGACGCTCAGACGGCCAGCCGGTGGACCCAGGCTCAGTTGACGCCAGACAACTGCACCTTTTTGCAGAGTCTGCCCACCACCCTGATCGAAGAAGGTCTTACCCTGGTACACGGCAGTCCTCGCCAGCCGGTGTGGGAATACGTCCTTTACCCGTCTGTTGCCCTACCCAACTTTAGCTACTTTGGCACCCAGTTTTGCTTCATCGGCCACACACATGTCCCTCTTATCTACCGGCTCGTCCTCCAGGAGTTCGGTGAGTTTTGCGAATTGATACAGCCGCCGCTCAATGGACCGATCCCCCTGGGAGAAAAACGGCTGATCATCAACCCGGGGAGCGTGGGGCAGCCTCGTGACGGCGACTCCCGTGCCAGCTATGCCATCCTCGACCTCGAACACCGCACCATCGAGTACCGGCGCATCCCCTATCCCGTCGAAGAGACGCAGCAGCGCATGGAGAAAGTAAACCTGCCTGCCAGACTCATCAGCCGGTTGTCCTTTGGGTGGTAGCCGGTGACAGCCAATAACCCGTCGAGGGAACCTTTGAAGCAGCAGGAACGTCCTACAGGCAAAATCAAAGCCCAGAGAAAGGATAATGACATGGAGAAGAAATGGTTTGTGTTGATGAGCTTGATCGTGATCCTGATCGCCAGCGGGTGCGCGGCAGCTTCACCCGAACAAAAATCGGCTGCAGGGGACACGGTTGCGGTGGAGCGAGAGGTCGCCCTTGCGCCCGCTGAGGAAGGGCACCGCCAAATGGCTGTCGCCGATGCAAGCGAGACGCTGTCCACGGCGACACAGGATCGCATGATTATTTACACCGTGAATATGGAACTCATCGTCGAGGACGCCGCCAAGGCAATGGAGCAGATCGAGAACCTGGCCGAAGAAATGGGTGGCTTTGTGTCCAACAGCAACAGTTGGAAGGATGAAGGCCTGCTTCGCGGCCGCATCAGCGTGCGCGTGCCAGTTGACAAACTGGACGAGGCATTGGCCCGGGCTCGCGACCTGGCGCTGGACGTGGAGAGCGAGAACCGCGCCAGCCAGGACGTGACCGAGGAATTCACCGATGCGGAATCACGCCTGCGCAACCTGCGCGCCACCGAGGGAGAACTGCTGGAACTGCTCAAGACGCGCCAGGAAACCACCGGTCAAACCGAAGCCATCCTAGAAGTCCACCGCTACCTCACCGACATCCGGGGCCAGATCGAGCAAATCCAGGGGCGGATGAATTTCCTGTCCAACCTGTCGGCCATGGCGACCATCGAAATCGGCCTGACGCCCGACGCGCTGGCCCAGCCGATAACGGTGGGCAGATGGCAGCCTCAAGGCACCGCCAAGTCAGCCGTACAGGCCCTCATCAAAACCCTGCAGGTCCTGGTGAACGTATTCATCTGGATCTTGATCTTTGTCGTCCCTGTCCTGATTGTCATTCTGTTGCCGCTGTTCCTCGTCGTGCGAGTCCTTGTTGCATGGCGGCGCAAGCGGCGGCGACCCAGCGCCTGACAGATTTCAGTGTGACACATGCTGAGGAGACTTCCGAAGTCTGTGCTAGACTTCGGAAGTCTCCTTTTGCACGGAGACCCTATGCCCGAACTGCCTGAAGTCGAAACGATCGTCCGTGACTTGCGGCCGGACTTGCAGGGCCGCGTCATCCTGGCTGCTGAGGTGGACTGGCCCCGGACGGTAGCCACCTCCTCTGTCGAGGCCTTCCAGCAGCGCATCGCCGGACAGCGCGTGGAGGCCGTGGGCCGGCGGGGAAAATACATCACCCTGCAACTCTCCGGTGGTGACTGGCTGCTGATCCACCTCAAAATGACCGGCCACCTGCAGGTAATGTCTTCTGGGAAAAGCGGCGCGTCGCCGGACAAACACGTCCGCGCCGTCTTTTATCTGGACGATGGCCGCCAGCTCTGGTTCCGCAATCCGCGCAAGTTTGGGCGGCTGCACCTGACGGGTGATCCCCGCACCGTCCTGGGCGGCCTCGGCCCGGAGCCGCTGGACGACGAATTCACGCTCGAGGCGTTTGTCGCCCGGATACGCCAGCGCCGGGGCCGGCTCAAACCACTGCTGGTCAACCAGCGATTCATCGCCGGGATGGGCAACATCTATGCCGACGAGGCGCTCTTTGCCGCCGGCCTCCACCCTCTGCGGCCGGCCGGCACGCTGAACGACGACGAGAGCGCCGCCCTGTATCACGCCGTGCGACACGTCCTCCAGCAAGGCGTCGACAACCGGGGCACGACGCTAGAAGATCGTGGCTACCGGGACGCGCGAGGCGAGGCGGGCAGCAACCAGATATACGTGCAGGTGTACGGGCGAACGGGCAAGCCCTGCGTGCGTTGCGGCACTCCCGTGCAGCGGATCGTCCTCAGTGGCCGCAGCGCGCACTTTTGTCCCCGCTGCCAGCCGGCGAGTTCCGGCTGAGTGCTGTCCCGAACCTGTCAAAGGGTGACCACAGATGTACTGTTGACCCAAATCGCAGCTCGCCTGGGCCTGGCCGATGTGCGCACTTTTGGGCTTTCCTGGGACGACTGTTCCGATTTTCTGGCCCAATTGGGATACAGCGTACACGTTGGGGTCACGCCACTAGCCGTGTGACGTCGAGGCTACCTACTTCCACGTTGATACTCTTCCCGCCAGGAGCGACCACCCCGCTGGCGCATTCGCCACCATACCCCGACCGGGTAGCCGGCCATCTTGGCCACGTCCCCGGCCACGCGGATGACCGGCACCCAGGCAAAGGCCCGCAGCCGCCGTAGCAGGCTCCACCCCTGTGTCACCGGCCACAGCCGTTTGAACGGCGTGCCGAACATGAACGCCCCCCCCGCCAGGAAACCCAATCCCCACCACGGGCTGTGCAGCAGAGCCAGTGCGATCAGCAACGGCGTCGCGGCCAGGTAGGTCAGGTAGCGAATCAGGTGGCGACGAAACCACAGGTTGGCCTTGCCGTCGCCCCGGGCGTAGCGGTAATACTGCTTGACAAAGTCTCTCAGTGTGGGTCGGGGGCGAAAGTAGGCCACCGCACGTGGCACAAAATGAAACGGCCCGTACCACTCGCGTAGCTTGAAATCAAAAATAAGGTCCTCGCAATAGTCCAGCCACGCCGGGTAGCCACCCACTGCCTGGGCTGCCGCTCTGCGATAGGCCACCGAGCGGCTGGAGGGCAGGAATCGCTCCGGCACGACGTCTCCCGGCGCGGGCAACGTCGTCGCACCAAGAGCGACCTCAAAATCGGTCTGGGGATCGGGGAGAAAGAAACCGCTGACGACGGCCACGCGGCCGGCATCGGAACGGTCAAACGGCTCCAGCAGCGCCGCCAGCCAATTGGGGCCGAGGCGCACGCCAGCGTCGGTGGAGGCGATGATCTCACCGGTCGCAGCGTGGATGGCCGCGTTGCGCCCCTGAGAAATGTTGGTCCCAGGGCAGGCGATCACCCGCAGCGGCAGCCGGCCCTCGGCAGCGTATTTCTCAAGGACGGCGACGGTATCGTCGGTCGAACCGCCGTCCACGATCACCACTTCGTCGGGCGGGCGCGTCTGGGCCACCAGCGAGTCCAGCAAGCGGTGGACGCTCTCGCCCTCGTTGAGCACAGTGGCAATGACCGAGACCTTCATCGCTCTCCCCGCACCTCTTGATCCAGCCGCTGAAAGAAAGCAACCATGTAGGCATGGCGCTCTTGGGCGATCGCGCGGCCCGTCTCGGTGTGCATCCCATCTGTGAGCCTGCTCAGCTTGAAGACGAATTCGTGTACCGCCGTGTGATCGCGCTCGTTCGACAGATCGCCTTCGGTATAGTCCGGCGACACGGCGGCCCAGAGGCGAGAATTGCGCTGCCCGCCGACGGCGTAGGCCCGCGCGATGCCCACAGCCCCGATGGCGTCCAGCTTGTCGGCATCAAAGAGCACCTGGGCTTCGAGCGTCGCCGGAGCCAGACTCCCGCGGAAGCGATGGGCCGCGATGGCGTGGGCTACCGCTTCGACGCGGCCCGGCGGATGGCCGCACAGGACCTCCCGCGCCCGCTCGGCCCCAGCCTGGGCATGGCACTCCCCCGTACCGGCCGTTTCGGCGCGGGCCACGTCGTGCAGGAGCGCCGCCGCCCGCACGATCTCGACGTCGGCTCCCTCAGCCTGCGCGATCCGCTCCGCCAGGGCCAGCACGCGCAGGACGTGGTCAAAGTCGTGGGCTGCGTCGGCGCCGTCATACAAGCGGCGCGCCCCTTCGAGCGTGATCATGGATGCTCCGCCCTCCCTCGACGCAGTACAATAGCACCCCCCTCCCGGCAAGCCTCAGAACAGCGGAACATACGGGGCCGGATCGCGTGAGCAGTTGCGGTTCACAGGCAGCTGGACCCCGGAGTAAAACCACGCCGCCAAGGCTGGGTTGAGCAGGCGGGCCTCGGGCGTCGGCGTGGGACCGGGGACGACGATCATGACAAAGACCCGGTTACCGAAACGAACGCCTCTGGGATTCTGCATCTGCCAGAACCCCTGGTAGGTGCCGGGCTCGTCCGGTGCGACCATGTCCACGGAAATGTCAGCCGTGCTGCCCAGGGGCGTATCGGGGACCGGCACGCTTATAGGGGCGCCCATCTGGTCGCCAGAGTCAAAGACCCAGGAAGAGTCGGCGGGCCAGGGGGCGCACCCGTCGGAGCGCATCCGCCATGTCTTGGTGAACTCTTCGCTGGGTGCAAAAATGGTGCCGTCCGGGACCGTCACGTCCGTCTCGAAAACCGCGTCTGGCAGGCAAGGACTGGGAGTCAGCACGCCCGTCGGCTCAGGCGTCGTCGTGGGGGGGGCTGTCGAGCCGGGTGCAGGTCCGGAGGTCAAGTCTGGGGTAGACATATCCTCCGCTGTCGGCGCCGGGGTCGCAGTGGGGGGCGTCGTAGCAATGACGGGCTGTACCTGTGCCGTCAACTCGGCATAGATGGTGGCTGCTACCACAGTCCTCAGCATATCCTGGTCCGAAGTCGTCGGGGAGCAGGCAGCCGCCAGCAGAAGCAAACCGACGAGGAACAGAC